>Ga0194115_10003197_pt1 | contig 18566 bp, 26 predicted proteins | sample TA2MahsurfametaG_3_FD_148656 | JGI IMG/M metagenome (GOLD analysis project Ga0194115, IMG submission 148656) | Freshwater microbial communities from Lake Tanganyika, Tanzania - TA2015002 Mahale S4 surface | ecosystem: Environmental > Aquatic > Freshwater > Lake | place: Tanzania: Lake... | reverse complement strand
TTCTCTCGGAAATGCGGAGTGATCACTCTGCGAAGCCCATTGAGGTGAGAAACAGGATTGACCTCATGTTTCCCTCGCAGAAGAAGATTGAATTGTTTGCAAGAGAGAAGGCTTCTGGCTGGCATGCCTGGGGCGAAGCGATAGATAATAATATTGAGCTCTCAGGTCTTCCACCGAAGCCCAGTGATGCTCAAGGGGAATCTACCGACACCCCTTCAATTGAAGACCACAATGTCGGTACGGAGTGAGGGATGCTAGAGCGTCTTTCGTGATAAATGTAGGGAGCAGACCAGAGAACACTCCCTCGGCCGGTTCTCCGCGGTGTTAGGCGTCTTGGGTTGATTCCGGTAATCAGACACTTTTGCCAGGTGAAAGAGGTGAGACCCACGAGCCTCAAGTAACCACACTCTCTCAAGTGATGAAGTGAAAACTAGCTTTTGGCATTCTTACGAGCCCGGTGAGATTACATGTTTAAAGCTACTTCTCGAGATGGCGTACATAGACCTCGGAATGGTTCCGCCGAGCCAGTATCCCTGGGATGACCGTGGGAGTCTCCAGCGGTGTCTTAATTCTCTTGAACCTGAAGCTCGACGAAAAGCCTGTAGAAAGTTTCGAAAGCTCGTAAGGAAGACAAGAGCAAAGGACAGGAAACATTCAAACTTTCACACGAAACAGAGAGCCGTGAAGTACAGGATAGAGTTTCATTGTGTGGGTGAACATCCCGCGGACAATGACGAATGATCGAAAAACTTGAGAAATTGAAGTTAGAAATTGAAGGAGAAGAGAAAACTACACTCAGGTTAGTGATTATCTTTTTACTTGCCCTTCTCATGAATGTTGTGGGGTGCGCTTTCGGATATGCAACTGCTCACAAGATGGTCGAGTGGGTGGTTTCCCTCGGTTTTGTGCTGCCTATCATCAACTTCACGATCTCCCTCCTCTTCCTCGAGGCAAAGACGTTCCGAGAGAAGTTGTGCATTATGGTGATCAACTCAGCGGCACTCGCGCTGGGCGGGGGCATAGTCACCCTCTACTTCAGCTGAAGTATAGTTACTTTCCGTTTGTCGGTCACATCCCGACAGCGATTAAACAACGGAGAATGATGCTACACCTGCACTTCGTGCACCTCCTGCTCCTCTCGTCCCCTATTGGACATGAGCCGGAGATCACGCAACACTACAGGAAAGGTCTAGTCTGTGATGACATTGTGACCGAGATAGATAATAGAGAAATTGCCTGTGAAATTGAGCAAGCTTTCAGAGAAGAAGGGTTCGATTCCCCGCTAATAGTAGGCGCACTGTTGAACGCCTACGCTGAGAGCAAGTTCAACCCGATGGCCATCGGTGACGGTGGAAACTCTAAGGGTGTCTTCCAACTCAACAAGAATGGTCTTGGTCACGGAATGGCCGACAAAGACAAACATGACGTGAGATTGTCAGTTCGGAGAGTAACAATTGCTATCAGAAAATCGCCCAAACTCCAAAGGGCTATCGAAAGTGGTGCGGAGGCCCCTGAGCTCACCGAGCTCTTCTGCACCGAGATCATGCGACCGAGAAACAGCGTCGCAAAGGCCAGACAGCGCAGGGACATGGAGACGCTCGTATTCGGAACATCTGCCGCCGAGCGCCGACGGGTACGTTCCACAGACGCATAGTCGAAGGTGGAGAGTCGGAGATGTCGTATACACGAGGACCCTCGCAGGCCCCATCGTCAGGGTGACTGTCACTAGGGCTTTTGAGGGAGGGTTCGAGGGGACCGTCCATCCTGACGATGAGCGCAAGACCTACCTCGCAGGTGTGCCGGAGTGCAACCCAGGACACGTGAGCGTCTTTTTTGAGAACCGAGTTTCTTCCAAGGAAGAATTCGAGAAGGAAGACTGGTCTCGTTGGGTCACCAGGGTCGAGAAAAAGAAGCGAAAATGAGAATGTCTATGTCCTGTTGATAAACGGTGTTTATCTTTTAGTCACGGAGGAATGTTTCCTCCGGTTAACCAGAACAAAGGAGCAAAGCAACATGTTCAGCCTCATGAATCGCAACAACAACGACACCTTCGACGTCTTCCTCGAGGACTTTACCAGCCGTGGCCGTCACAATGGCACCACCCGACCCCGTGCCACCATCGACGAGAACGACAAGGGATACTCCATCACCGTGGAGATGCCCGGTCTCAGTCGCTCCGACATCGAGGTGAGCACCGAGAACGACTGCCTCACCGTCTCCGGCACCCGTGAGAGCGGCAGGGGCAAGACCACCTACACCCGCTCCTGGTCCCTCGGTGAGAATGTCACCCAGGAGGGAATCACGGCCCGCTACGATGCCGGCCTCCTCCACATCGAGGTCCCGGTGGTGAAGTCCAAGAAGCGCCTCATCTCCGTAGAGTAAACTTCACTACTAACAACGCGGCCACGGGGTTACATCGACTCCGTGGCCGCTATCCTTTTAAGATGCTACTACACGAATTCCCAGACGGATACGCCATCCAGGGAGACTGCACCTCACGGGAGGTGTTGGATGTCGTCAGGTCCCATGCCGGTCCCCTGAAGCTCATTGTCACCGACCCTCCCTACGGAAACCTCGTCAGTGAGGACTGGGACAAGTGGGACGGTGACCAGAGTTCATTCACTGACTGGATGATTGAGTGGTCCCAGAGGTTCGGTGAGCTCGTGATTGACGGTGGTGCCATGTACGTGTGGGGCGGCTATGGGAAGCCAGGTTTCCGCCCCCTCTTCGAGTACGTCTCACGCCTGGAGTCCGAGACTCCCTGGAGGATGTCCAACATCATCACCTGGTCCAAGAAGAGGGCATATGGAGTCCAGCACAACTATCTCCAGACACGCGAGGACCTCCTGTACCTCGTGAAAGGAGATATAAAGAAGCCATCCACTTTCAATGTTCCTTACCTCGATGAAAAGCGGGGTTACTCGGGGTACACACCGAAACCGGGTAAGAAAGCCTACGTCTGCAAGTCTGAGTACTACCGTCGGACGAATGTCTGGATGGACGTCACCGAGCTCCTCCAGGGCAAGGTCCACCCGACTCAGAAGCCCCTCCGAGTGATGGAGATCCCGATTGAGACGAACACTGATCCCGGTGACTGGATCTTCGATCCCTTTGCGGGTTCAATGACCACGGCGTGGGCCGCCAGGAAGCTGGGACGAAAGTGGATCTGTGTCGAAAGGGACGAGGAGATCTTCTGGAGGGCGTGTGAGGCCCTCCGTGAAGGTGAGAGAAAGCGCTGAATAGTTATGAAGATGGAAAGACTTCTGAGAGACTACGTTCGTGAGTTCCTGATGGAAGAGATCGGGAGAGACCTCGAGACGACGACCGACTCGATGCACACGTGGCGGAACCTTCCCGGTGTTCATGTGACTGTTGTGCCTGACCCGAGTCATAATGGGTGGATCGTGAACATCGAGGATGACAGCGGGAAGAGCTCCTCGAAGTTCTTCAAGGAAGAGACAGAGGCAAACCACTACGCGAGACAGAAAGCGGGTGACATGTACAGGCAGAAAGTCGACAGCGGTGAGATAAAGTCGGTCCCTGATTTCGGTCCGATGCAAAAGGGAAGCCGCGGAGGTTGAACTTTCTGACTTCACTTGTTACCTTTTGACAGGTGAAAATGAAGCGCAGGAAGACAAAGACAGCTAGAGACTTTTCTAAGCTGGAAGAAACTGCTCACACCCCCTTGCTCAAGAAAGAAACTCTCACAGAGTTCGAAGATTTCAAGCTCGAAGACACGGTTTATTACAACATTTCTCTAACGGCAGTGAAGTATTCTACCGGAATTCTGAAAGAAATAGTCGTTCAAAAGTCTGGTTCGGTTGCATTTTCAATATGGGATATCGAGCGTCAAATGTGGCGAACGTTTCTCCGTGAACATGTGTTCAAAGAGAAGCCACATATTCCGAGGAAGAGGCTAAATTAAGCATGAGGGGAGAAACTTTCTGGCGAAAGTCCCAGTTCCCTGCGGGTAGAGCAGGGGTCCTGTATCAGGACGGTGGGTTCGATTCCCACCTCCCCTCACCTTTCGGTGAAACATGAGAATCTTCAGTTACTTGAGTCTGATGTTCTCTATGTTCCTCGACTTCCTCTATGCGCCTCTCATCCGGGCACATATAAGAGAGGTTGTTATGCGAGCCCCTGTGATACCGGGGCAGATATGGATCATGCCTGGACTCGGTGACGTGAGAGTCGTCGGAATCACGGACTACCACGTGAGGTACAAGGTCGAGTCCGACCCATTCAGCGACGAGTACACCTGTCCGAGAAAAGACTTTGTAATTCACTCACTCCAGAGGGGTGAGGAGCCTCCCCGAGAAAGTAAGATCGGTCTTGTCATTCCCTTCAACAAGAAAGAAAAGGAAACTGAATGAGCTACGATTACGCGAGTCTATTCCCGTTCGACGAGGTCCGCGAGGCCCAGGCGAGGGCAATAGACTTTGCGCTCGACGCTTTCACCAGCGGCAAACGTTTTGTGGTTCTCGAGGCTGGGACGGGGACGGGGAAGTCCGCAATCGGTCTCACAATTTCCCGGTGGCTTGACAAGAACCTCACGGAGGCCCAGGACTCGGGATACTCTCGGGGAGCGTACTTCCTCACCACCCAGAAGATCCTACAGGAGCAGTACATCCGAGACTTCGGGCAGGAGGAGGACGGCATGCGGCAGGTGATGTCGTCCACCAACTATCAGTGTAAGTTCCACAAGAAGCAGAGCTGTGGTGAGTCCCTCCGCCAGCTGAAGTTGGAGCAGGACAAGTCCTCGAAGTTTGCGAAGACCTGCATGTACCACTGCACTTACAAGGAGGAGAAGCGAAAGTTCCTCGAGTCCCGTGAGTCGGTCACGAACTTCAGCTACTTCCTTGCCGAGACAAATTACGCTGGAAAGCTTGTACCACGCAGCCTGCTGGTTGTCGACGAGGCCCACAACACGGACACCGAGCTCTGTGGGTTCATTGAGATCACGATGTCCGAGCGGTTCGCGAAACAGGCCCTCAAGATCGACATGCCGGATATCACCACCCAGAAGCAGGCCTGGCGGTGGATTGCGGAGGAGTACGAGCCACGCCTGAAAGCTCACGTGAAACACTATGAGGGGCTCATTGAGAAGTTCAACCTCGGTGAGAAGCTGAAGTCTGAGTTCGAGCACATCTCGAAGCAGTACGAGATGCTTGACAAACACATCTGCAAGGTCCATCGGTTCATGCAGCTCTATGAGGAGGACAATTGGGTCTTCAACCTCGTGGAGGGAGAGGGGCAGGCGATGCGAAAGCTCGAGTTCAAGCCCATCGATGTCTCCGGATATGCCGACGCAATCCTCTTCAAGAATGGTCGACGGGTCCTCATGATGTCCGCGACAATTCTCAACAAGGAGGGTTTCTGTAAGACTCTCGGTATAACCGAGGAGGACTGTGCATTCATCTCCATCCCGTCGCCGTTCCCACCTGAGAACCACCCAATCATGGCTTTCCCAATCGCAAAGATGTCGGCAGGAACAATTGATCAGGACCTCCCGAAGCTTGCGGAGGCCGTCCGTTCGATCCTCTCACAGCATCCGAATGACAAGGGCGTTGTGCACTGTCACAGTTACAAAATTCTGAACTTCTTGAAGAACAATGTCAAATCTAGCAGGATTATCACGCACGGAAGCGAAGACCGCATCCAGAAATTGCAGGAGCATATGACATCCTCTAAGCCAACTGTTCTTCTATCTCCCTCAATGCAAGAGGGTGTTGACCTGAAGGACGACCTCTCCCGGTTTCAGATCATCTGCAAGGTTCCCTATCCGTACCTCGGTGACAAGATCGTGAAGAAGCGCATGCACCGCTGGCCCTGGTGGTACCCGCTCCAGACTGCGAAGACAGTTGTGCAGTCCCTTGGTCGTTCGGTGAGAAGCTCAAGCGACCACGCGGTGAGTTACATCCTTGACGCGGACTGGGGGCGCTTCTATGACAAGAACAGCGATCTCTTTCCAGAGACATTCCGAAAGTCTCTGAAGAGCTGAGACTTTCCGCATGGACATACTGAATACATTATTGTATGAGTGAGATATTCGAAACTGTTGAGGATCTCCGCACACACGCGGACATCTACAATGAGAAGCTGGTAGTCACCTCAGGGGGTTTTGACCCAATGCATGTGGGACACCTGAGGTGTCTTCTTGCGTCTGTCGAGCTTGCAATGAAACTTGGTAAGAAGCACCGTGTTGCCGTGATAGTCAACGGTGACGGATTCCTCATGAGGAAGAAAGGTTATTCTTTCATGCCCATTGCAGAGAGGATGGAGATAATTGCAGGCGTTGCAGGTGTGGATTATGTCGTTCCCTGGGATGACGGGTCTCAGACTGTCGTGGGAGCAATAAGCGTCCTGAAGCCTGTCATCTTCACCAAGGGTGGAGACAGGGACTCTGCCACCAATGTCCCTGAGTTCGAGGTTTGCGAGAGCCTCGGCGCAAAAGTTCTTTTCGGGGTCGGGGGTGACAAGGTACAATCATCGTCAGGGCTTGTGGCGGCAATAAAGAATGTCTAAGCTCGGAACCGTGAAGATCATCGTCCCAAAGGAACTCGCCCTGAGTGAAGTTAGGAAGCAGCAACTGAAGATCTTTCTCTCGTACTGCGTAAGAATTCTCAGATTTTCCGAAGACTACGTAGGCGAGCTTTCGATTGACAGGGAGAAACACGGGATAGAAACAACTGCGATATGTTACTACTACAAAAAGAAATTTTATGTGTACGCAAAAGGAAGAGCATTTGTTGATATACTCAGGTCAATAGCTCACGAGCTCGTTCACATGAATCAATTTGAGAAAGGACAATTCGAGCCTGGTGATTCGAGCATCCACTTTGCATCCAGCACCGAAGACGAAGCAAACAAAACAGCGGGGCAGCTCGTAAACGCTTTCACTGCCGTAATAGGATATGAAAGTATCTACGAGGGAAAGAATGCGAATCGTGCAAAAGCCGTGGGGACACGAAGAGATCTGGGCTGAGACTTCACGCTATCTTGGCAAGATACTGTCGATCAGGGGAGGTCACAGACTCAGTCGACAGTACCATGAGATCAAGGAAGAGACAATCAGGGTCCTATCAGGCACAGTCACCATAGAGGTCGGTGAGGGACCAGACTGGATTTCCAAGTACTGTGAAGGCTCCGTATTCCACGTTGAGCCAAGAACGATTCACAGGTTCTGCGCTTACGATGGTGACGTGCAACTCTTGGAAGTCTCCACCCCTGAAATTGATGATGTTGTGAGGATTGAGGACGATTATTCACGGTGAGCATGTTACTGCTCTATTACTGTGGATATTTTAAGTTATGAGGAAGAACAGAGCATCTGGTTTGGTGGTAGTGTCTACGAACCTGCGAAAGATTCTTGTCCTCAAGAGAGATGGGATAGGTGATCTACCCAAGGGCGTTATTGAGGTTAATGAAGGGTCTCTTGAGGGAGCACTGAGAGAGTGCTACGAAGAGACAGGAATTCAAGTAAGGCTGAGTTCCATCATTTCACACTATCCGTATGATTGTAACAAGATCGATTTCTACGTTGCAGTGCAAGACGGTGTACCTGCAATTCGACCGAACCCAAAGACCGGCATTATCGAGCATGAATGGTGTGGTTGGCTCACTTGGCACGAAGCCGACAGGACTGTTTCACAATATCTCAGACCCGCAGTGAGATACGCGAATGCGATCTGTAGCATAGTGACGGAGAGCTGATGTCAATATTTCGTGATCACAAGACCACCGCTGATCGATCTGTTTCTGACAGGACTCGTCACAAGCAGAAAATTGAGAAGGCCATTAAGGATGGTATCACAGATATTGTTGCTGAGGAGTCCATCATTGGGCAGGACGGAAAGAAGAAAGTCCGGATCCCTGTGAGAGGTATCAAGGAATGGCAATTTGTCTACGGTGACAATGAGGGCAAGAAGCAGGCGGGCTCAGCTCCTGGGGCGGATGTCCAGAAAGGTCAAATTGTCAGAAAGGGACAGCAGCAGGGGCAGGGTTCTGGTAACAAGGCAGGTAACGAGAAAGGAGATGAGTTTTACGAGGTGGAAATCACTCTTGAGGAGCTCGCAGAATATCTCTTCAGCTCACTGAACTTACCTGATCTGGAGAGAAAGAAACTTCGCACCGTGTTGGAGGAAAGGCCAAGACGTCACGGTACTCGCCCCCAGGGTATTCCACCGCGTCTCGACAAGAAAGAGTCCGCGGTCCAGAGAGTCAAGAGACTCTCTGCGGCTCGTAGAGCTGGGTCGGTTGAGATTGATGAAGAGGGTAACGAAGTCTTTCCGTTCCATGACAACGACCTTCGTTATCACCACATCAAGGCGAAGCCGAAGGAGGCGACAAACGCTGTCATCTTCTTCATGATGGACGTATCTGGTTCGATGTCCCAGGATATCAAGTTCATCGCGAGGTCCTTCTATTTCCTCCTCTACCAGTTCATCCGTCACAAGTACGAGAAAGTCGAGATCGTCTTCATTGGTCACACGACAGAGGCTTTTGAGACTGACGAGGACTCGTTTTTCAAGAGGGGTTCTTCTGGTGGAACTCACGTCTCGTCGGCACCCGAGCTCGCGATTGACATTGTGAACCAGCGGTATCACCCATCCGCGTGGAATGTTTACGCTTTCCACTGCACTGACGGTGACAACTGGCAGGAGGACAACACGAAAGCTTTTGACAAGTATAACGAGCTCTGTTCAATCTCTCAGATGGTCGGGTACTGTGAAATAAAGTCGAAAGGATCGACTCCCAACTGGGACAGTGGTGGAGGGTCTGCCCTGATGCAGGACCTGGCGGCACTTTCACCGACTCTTCGAGTATCGCTGCTGTTCGGCAAAGAATCAGTCTGGCCGACTTTTCTAAAATTCTTCGGAGGTGAAATTTGAGTGACTATCTTCTCAGTGACCTCGAGGAGTGGGATGAAAGGATCTGTGAGATCGCTAGAAATCACGGGCTTGACTGGTATCCGATTGCTTATGAGACCGTGAACTATCACGAGATGATCGGTGCGATGGCCTATCACGGTCTCCCTTCACACTATGCACACTGGTCGTACGGCAAGACGTTCGAGAGGACGCACTTCATGTACAATGCCGGTGCAGAGGGACTGCCTTACGAGCTCATCATCAACTCGAATCCCTCGATCGCTTACCTGATGTTGGAGAATCCGCTATATCTACAGGTTCTCATCATGGCTCACTGTATTGGGCACTCTGACTTTTTCAAGAACAACAGGACTTTCAAAGACACATCAGCAGAGACTGTGACTATGCGTTTCAGAAATGCAAGAAACAGGATTCAAGGGTATATCGAGGACCCTTCTATCGGTATTGAGTCTGTCGAAAAGATAATTGACTCGTGTCACGCTGTAAGCTATCAAGTTGACCGAAGGGGAAGGACACGGCTTTCCGAGAAAGAACTTCGTAAGAAGTACATGAAGCTTATCAATGATGACAAGACTGGTGAGTGGAGAAATTTTGACATTGACACTGTGCCGCTTGAGCCTGAGTACGACATTCTGCAGTTCGTCCTTGATCACAATCACAAGCTCAGTGATTGGCAGAGAGACATCATCTCAATAGTGCATGACGAGTCGCTGTACTTCTGGCCGCAGATACGTACCAAGGTGATGAATGAAGGGTGGGCAAGCTTCTGGCATTATCGCATCCTACATGATCTCGAGCTCCCTGACTCAATGCATATTCCGTTCTTGAAGACGCACAACCTTGTCCTAAAGCCCTGGGGCTTGAAGATCAATCCCTATCACCTCGGGTTTGAGATTTTCAAGGACATTGAGAAAAGATACGGTATTGAGGAGTGCTTCATTGCACGTGAAGCCTGCAATGATGAGAACTTCATAATGCAGTATCTCACCGAGGAGAAGGCAAGAGAACTGAATCTCTTTACGTTCAGTCCCAAGGGTAAGAAGAATCCTGACTGGACTATTGATGACATTGTTGAGGACGATAAAAGTTGGAAGGAAATCAGGGCAGCAGTTATCGACGGAATTGCAGGTAATATGATACCAGTCATCTATGTTGATGAGATAAAGGGTGATACTCTCATTCTGAAGCATGAGCATGATGGTAGAGACCTTGAGCTTGACTATGCAGAAAACTGTGTCAAGCTTTTGTCTAATATCTGGTGTGGTGGTGTGAAGCTTTTCACCGAGCTTGAAGATGAAATGTTCGAGATCTCGTAGGAGGATATGATGGACTTTCTAGACATTATCAAGAAGCAGAGAGTCGACTCTCAGAAGGAGGCTTGGAGGGGAAGTTTCATTGAATACCTCGAGACCCTCCAAAGAAATCCCGAGACAGTGAAGCTCGCGGCAAAGAGACTTGTAGACGCAGTCGAGTCCTATGGAATAGAGAAACTCGATGAGGCCGACCCACGTTGCCGAAAGCTCTTTGACAGTGACAAACTAAAGACGTATAACTACTTCAAGGACGATTTCTACGGTCACGAGAGAGTGATCGCAAAACTCATGAGATTCTTGAAGTCGGCATCGCTGAAGGGAGAGGAGAGTCGCCAGGTCCTCCTCCTAATGGGTCCTGTCGGTTCAGGCAAGTCGGCCCTTGCGGACGCCGTGAAGAAGTCCCTGGAGAGGGCGGCGGAGCCCGTCTACCACCTTGAGGGCTGTCCTATCCGCGAGGAGCCGTTGCATCTCCTCCCGCGTTCACTTCGTGACCAGTTTGAGAAGCTTCTCGGAATTCACATTGAGGGAGACCTCTGTCCGGTCTGCCGGTTCAGGCTGATGAATGAGTTCAACGGCGAGTACGAGAAGTTCCCGGTCACTCGCAGTGGATTTTCACAGCGTGGGCGGCGTGGTATTGCCGTGGTTCCTCCGATGGATGCAAACTCCCAGGACGTCTCGGCTCTCATCGGTTCTGAGGATATCTCGAAACTCGACAAGTTCTCCGAGGACGATCCACGCGTCCTCAACCTCAACGGTGCATTCAATGTCGGTAACCGCGGCGTGGTGGAGTTCGTTGAGATCTTCAAGAACGAGATCGAGTTCCTCCACACGATCCTCACCGCCACCCAGGAGAAGAATGTTCCGACCCCAGGTAAGAACTCGATGCTCTACTTCGACGGTGTCATCATCTCACACTGTAACGAGGCCGAGTGGAACCGGTTCAAGTCTGAGCACACCAACGAGGCCATCCTTGACCGTATCGTGAAGATTGAGGTTCCGTATGTCCTTGAGCTCACCCAGGAAATGAAGATCTACGAGAAGATGCTTCGCCAGTCGGACTTCAGGTTCCATCTCGCGCCGCACACCATCAAGGTAGCTGCAATGTTCTCAGTGATGAGCCGTCTCAAGCCCTCCCAGAAGTGTGATCTTCTCACCAAGATGAAGATCTACGACGGTCAAGAGATCCTTGAGAAGGGTCGAACCAAGAAGGTCGACATCAAGGATCTTCGAGATGAGGCAAAGCAGGAGGGAATGTCGGGCATCTCCACCCGCTTCATCACAAAGGCCATCGACTCGGCCCTCACGGACTCTGACAAGGGGTTCATCACTCCAATGCGGGTCATTGAGACCCTTATCAAGCAGGTGAAGGAACAGATTGTCGACGAGGAAGACAAGAAGCGTTACCTCGAGATCCTTCAGAAGACTATCCGTGAGGAGTACCTGAAGATCCTCGAGGGTGAGATTGCGAAGGCATTTGTCACTGCATACGAGGAACAGGCCCAGTCTCTCTTTGACAACTACCTCGACAATGCCGAGGCCTTCACCACTCGCCAGAAGATGAAGGACAGAGTCACCTCCGAGGAGAGAGAGCCGGACGAGAAGTTCATGAAGGCCATCGAGGAGCAGATCGGTATCACCGGATCTGCAAAGGACGGTTTCCGAGCGGATGTCACGGCTTTCATGTTCGCAAAGGTCCGGAGGGGGACCAAGGTTGACTACAAGTCCTACGAGCCCCTTCGTGAGGCTATCGAGAGCTACCTTGTCTCCTCAGTGAAGGACATGGCTCGCATTGTGACCAAGTCCAAGAGCAGAGACAATGAGCAGCAGAAGAAGTACTCGGAGATGGTCGAAACAATGGTGAAGGACTACGGATACACGGCAGAGTCTGCCGAGGAGATCATTACCTTTGCGGCCAATAACCTCTGGCGTGACAGCTAAGACTCGGCTCCACCGGTCAAGGGAGTCGATTTTCGAAAGAGTCTGCTCTCTTGCCGGTGAAGTCGTCGAAAAGATAGAGAAAGAGTCTCTAAAGAAACCCATTGGTTCGAGAATACTCGAGATCTCAGAGCTTGACACTCTTCGGGTCCTATCGGAGATTGAAACAACAGACAAGACAGGCAGGATTGCGAGATCCATGCTTCTCCGGTCCGCGTATCTTTGTGAGAAGAGCTCTGCTTACGGGGCATTCGTGCTTTGTAAGCGTTTGTCAGGAAACCTTGAGGTGAAAGACTCAAGGTTTCTCACACCAGAAATACTGCTTGAGACTGCAGAAAGACACCTCGGCAAGGCGTCGGCCGATGGGATACTTGACTCAGTCGGCTCTGCAGGACCTCACTCAACAATGATCGTGAAAGAGAGTGGCGGAAAGTCACATATCAGGGTGGTAGACTCTCTTGAGCTGCCAGTCATACCCATCTCAGAGTTCGGTGACAATTTCACATTTCGAAATGTGAAGCTTCTGTGTTATGACGGAGTCATTGAGTCGGTCTCAGAGATTAATGTAGTTCTTGAAAAGTGTATTGCAAACGGTTCAATACTTGTGATCTACGCAAGGGGTTACGGCTACGAGGTTGTCTCAACTCTCCTACACAACTGGCGAGTTGGTAACCTGAGAGTCCTCCCTGTTTCTGCAAATCAGGACGACATCCAGAATTTTTACTTTGTTGACATCCCAAAGATCGTAGAGACGGAAGAGATTCACTCGAGCATCGGAGAGAGGTTCGAGTCTCTGAGAGATATCTCAAAAGTCTCCCTCAACGGAAGGGTCCTGACGCTGGAAGACCCAGAGTGCTCGAAGATTGCTCAGGAAATTGCTCGTAAGATCTCGTCCGAGAGCGTCAGCAGAGAGTCCATGACATTTGTTCAGGAGAGAGCAAGGCGGCTATCTTCAAGAAAGATTGAGTTCTCGGTGGGCTCTGAGCATGGGACATCGGCGGGTGTTTACAGGGACAGGCTCGACCAGATAGTGAGGTTTGTTCTCATGTCAAGGAGACACGGCGTTTTCAGTATCAAATCCAGGGCTGGTCTTGTGCACATACCTGCAAACTGCGCTGATATTGTGGAAGAAACATTCCTTTCGTTGAAGTTAGAGTCGAATACAAGAACAGCGGTGGTGATAGATGACTGACTGGCTCAATCCATCCGGCAAGGAATTGACAAATGACGAACTTCTGAGGATGTTGTCTCGTGAAGGAGCAGAGATTCACGTGGGCTCTGATTCACACCTTATCGGTGGAGAGTGGTTGTTTGCGACTGCTGTCTGTGCCTATGTCGATGGTCATGGAGGCAGCTTCTGTTACAGACGAAAGAAGTTTCCCAAAGCTCAACACAGGAACCTCTATGAGAGGTTGATGCAGGAGACCACTCTATCGATTCTCGCAGCAGAAGACATCAGGTCCCTTACGGACAAGAAAGTCACAATACACGCTGACATTGCTTTCTCTGACACCGCTTCAGCAAAGTATCGTAAGCAGGTTGAGAGCTTTGTGAGGGCAATGGGATTTCCTGTCCTCACCAAACCCCAGTCCTGGGCTTCGTCGTCGATTGCGGACAAGAAAGCAAGGTGACCTTTACTCTGCTGACATTCGGATAATCATTTAAAGGGAGTTGAATATGAACGACAAGGAATTCGGAAAGGCCTACTACTCGGTGCTTCAGACAATCAAGGACTCTATTGAACACAACCTCCTGCAGGTTTCTCGAGAGACCGGGCTCAGCCCTGAGCAGCTTCGAAAGGTCACTTTCATTGCACAATCGAGCGTGGACCAGATCGGAGGGAATGCGTTTAACGCACTCTTGAAAAGCGGTAAGTGATTGTCATGCAGGGAATAAAGCACCTCATCAACTGCACGTGCATACTTCCACACCTTCGAGGTGGTGGGGATCCTGTGTTTCACTCTTTCGTGGTCTTTTCGCAGATTACGGAGGAAGGTGATGTCATTGAGAAGCTTTCACAGTGCAACAACTGCGGGGTGATACACCGCGTCTTTGACATCTGCAAGTCAGAGATCACGAAGAAAGAGAATCACGGAGCAGTCATCACTGAGAAGGACATTTCACTTTCCCTTCCCAGCGACCTCAGCGGAATCCTCGCTTCCTACACCTGCGACATTGCGACTTGGGAGCATGTTCACTTCATCTTCAGCAACCAGCAGTGGGGTGAATCTGTGATACTCACGCGAGAGCAGGAGAACGGGAAACACAGCGGGAAGAAGCTTACGGTCGCAGGACCTGCACAGTTCAAGATAGAGCCCTACGCTTTCAGTGAGGTTACGGGATGAGTGAATACACGAGTGAAGATGCAGAGTGGGCAAAACAGACTATTGTCTGTAGGCAGATAGTGAAAACCATCAATGAGTTCGGCGTGAATGACTTTCAACGCCTGAAAATTCTTGAGCTTATTGGACTTGAGCTCGAGAATAGAGAGGAGTCTATTAAGATAGTGCAAACTATCAAAGAACTCCTTGAGTCAAGAGAGTCCGAAAATAAACCACAAAGGAGAATACTGACATGAACGGTGACAATGTAATTGAGAGCTGGTCTGAGCTTCGCAGCCTTGTTGAGCAGATTGACAATGACGTCCGCAAGAACGCAAACGGAAACGCTGCAGCAGGTGTTCGGGCTCGCAAGGGACTTCGTAGCCTAAAGAATCTCGCCGCTGGTCTCACAAAGCTTACGGTAGAGGTTGAGAAGACTCGTAAGTCTGCTGTTGAATAGTTATATCAGCGTCCTTTGACAGGAGAACAATGAAAAAGAATCACAAGAGAGGTCCTCGTAACGGAGGCACACCCCAAGGCGGTTTTGAGCTCAGCATCTCGATAGTGAAAGAAATTGTTGAGACAGTGAAAGAAATTGTCGAGACAGCGGCAGTATCGAAACCTGCTGAAAAGCAGGTCAAGCCTGAGTCTCTAACTCCTGTCATAGAGAAAGAAATTGTTGAGACAGTGACAGTATCGAAACCTGCTGAAGAGCAGGTCGAGCCTGAGTCTCTATCTCTCAACATAGAGAAAGAAGTTCTGCCTAATCTCAAGATTACCTCAGTTGAGACACCAGAGCTACTTCCTGCTGGAAAGAAGAAGCGTTAGCGCGTCATCTTTACGTCACTCAGGATTGAGAGTTCTGTCAGTATAGACTTTTCTATCTGGCAGATTCTCATCCTGGTAACGTCAAAGATATCACCTATCTCTTGGAGAGTGTGCCCGCCTTGCGCTGCTCCGACAACGGCACAGTTTAGATTTTCTGAGCAGGGCATCCACCTCCTACAATCTTTCTTCTGGCAGGGGAGATCTCTCTTTACGTGTTCGTTAAAACAAGATGTTCTTTCAACTACTCTGTCGGTTTTCATGTTAGACTGTAACGAATCTTGTTGTAGAGTATAGAATGAACTCGGAGGTTAAGCATTGGACAATAGAAAGCTGCTTGTAATTGACACCAGCGTCATGCTATACGACCCAGAGTCGCTAAAGTCTTTCACCGGTAACGACGTAATCCTTCCCATCGTGGTTCTTGAGGAACTCGACAGATTTAAAGACAAGCAGGCCCTCATTGGAAGCAATGCTCGGAGGGTCAACAGGTTCCTCGATGAGCTGAGAGACCACGGAAGCCTCTCGAAAGGCGTCGTGATCCCTCACACAGACGTACTGGTCAGAACGGTCGCTGATCTGTGCGACGCAGCCCTCCCAGTTGAGTTTCGGCCCGACACCGGGGACCACCGGATAATATCTGTTGCTCTCTCGCTGCAGAAGAATCACGCAGATCGTCTCGTGAGAGTCATCACGAAAGACATCAACCTGCGGGTGAAGTGCGATTCTATCGGCATCGAGGCCGAAGACTATTACAGAGACCTGCCACTGTCGGTTCGTGAGGGTAATCCTGTGTACTCAGGCCAATCACGGATTCACGTAGACAGTGAAGTTGTTGATTCCTATTACCAAGATGGTTGGGTGTCACGGAAGGTCACAGATGAAACCCTGATTTCAAACCAGTTGGTGGTATGTGAATCTCATGACGGTTCAAAGTCATTCATTGGGGTGGTGAAGGGTGATTCTATCGTGAAGCCTTTGAACAGGCTCGACGCAAAGATGCGGATCGAGCCGAAGTCAAAGGAGCAGAGAGTGGCGATCGACCTCCTCACGGATGACAAGGTTCCGCTTGTCTCGATCACCGGCATTGCTGGTTCGGGGAAAACTTTCCTTGCACTCGTCTCAGCAATCTCTGGACTTCAGGAGAAGAAGTACGAGAGGATCATCATCACTCGATCCATCGAGCCGGTCGGCCGTGACCTCGGATTCCTCCCCGGCACCATTGACGAGAAGATGGCTCCGTGGCTGATGCCCATTGTCGACAACTATCGGAACGCCTTTCATGACATGACGTTCTTTGACATGATGCGCCAGAAGGGGATCATCGAGGTGAGCCCAATCACCTACATTCGGGGTAGAAGCTTCTCAAACTCATTCATCATTGTCGACGAGTGCCAGAATCTCACGATACATGAGCTGAAGACAATTATCACGAGGACAGGCTCGAACACGAAAATGGTCCTCCTCGGGGACACCGACCAGGTCGACACGGCCTACCTTGACAGGTACTCGAACGGCCTCACCATTGCCATCGAGAGGCTGAAGGGTCAGGAGCTCTTTGGTCACATCCACCTCGACAAGGGAGAACGCTCGCCCCTTGCAACTCTTGGTAGCAACGTGCTATGAAATGCACCGGGCCTCCTATTTAGCACAGAGGCTCTGCATGGCGAAGGTCACGTATTTCCAGAAGTTTGACAGGAACCGCTTGATGAAGACCTACCCCTTCATACAGCGGACTCCGAGATTTGTTCACATAGCCTCGACCGGCGTGAACTTTGAGACCGGTCAGGTGTGTTTCGATGGAAGTCACACCGCAACTTACACGTTTGAGAGGAGTTACTCAACTCCTCCCACCATTGTCATTGCCCCCCGCACCGACAACGTTGTCGTGTGGATATCAAGCATCTCGGCGAGTTCGGTGACATTCGAGGCATCGGCCCCGACAGACGCATGTGTGGACTTCCAGTCCTTCTTCCAGGGAGAGTGATGGGCAGACGTCTTGAGAACATGGACTTACCAGATGTCACGATCCAGACAGACATCGTTGACACCGGAGACAGCGGTCGGGTGGTCGTTTCAGTCATCGATGCATTCCCGGGAGGCAACGCTGTAGTGACATCGTACACTCAGGACGTGAACGCATTCGTGATTTCCTTCACTGGCAAGAGGCTTGTGATCGGTTCGTCTGCCCCCAATTGTAAGGTGATGTACAGAATAGTAAGCAAGAGGGTCATCTAATGCCGATAGACTTCAAGGCGTCACAAGTCAGAACCAACAAAATCATAGCGTCAGGCTCGGCCACGAGGCCCTTCCTCCTCATCTATCCCTCAGGATCCGCCTCCAATGACAGCGGTGGGACCGAGAATCTCACGGGTACAGGCAGTGACGCGTGGCTCTTCATCTCAGGCGGCAGCCAGCCAGCGACCGACAGGGTCGTGTTTGGCGGCGCGGTCTTCGTCTCTGGTGGGATGGTAGTCAACCGTAAGGCAGGAGGGGGCGGACCCCTTATAGACGGTCTCTGGGACCCGGGTGACTTTCTCCTCCTAAATTCTTCTGCTCAGTACCTGATTTTCGGTGATGTATCTTCTAGCAGAGTCGGTATCGACAGTGATGCACCTTCAGGTACTCTTCACGTTGGACGTGATAACGGAGCAACTCCGGGACTCGTAGTTGATGACACCGCCATAGTGAACTATGGCAGAAATTCCGACAGTGTTTCAACTTTCTTGGTCAGGAGATCGAGCGCCTACACTGATCATGACTCATTGTTGGTAGTATCAGCCTCCACTGACAAAGTCGGAATCAGGAAGCACCAGCCCCAGGCCACTCTTGACGTCTCTGGCTCGGTGATGATCACCGGAAGCCTCTTCATCTCCGGGAATATCCACGCCGAAGAGTTTCACACAAATATTGTTTCTGCATCGATCATTTACAAATCAGGCTCAACAAAGTTCGGTGACTCTTCGGACGACGTCCACCAGTTCACAGGCTCTGCATACTTCAAAGACCCAGTCGTTGCTGCAAAGATCTCAGGGTCTCTTACCACACTCACCGACGGTAATCCTTATCTCATTGCAGGCTCAAACATCAGTCTGACAACCGGCTCCAGCGGCGCGGTGACGATTGCATCGACAGCGGGTGGTGGAACTCCGGCTCCCCCTCTCTTCGCCGTTCAGTACAACAATGCAGGTGCATTTGACGGTAGCGCGGACTTTGTGTTTGGGGGGTCAGGTAACCGAGTCGGAATAGGAGTTCAAACCCCGAAAACAAGACTACACATC
>Ga0194115_10003191_pt1 | contig 18591 bp, 6 predicted proteins | sample TA2MahsurfametaG_3_FD_148656 | JGI IMG/M metagenome (GOLD analysis project Ga0194115, IMG submission 148656) | Freshwater microbial communities from Lake Tanganyika, Tanzania - TA2015002 Mahale S4 surface | ecosystem: Environmental > Aquatic > Freshwater > Lake | place: Tanzania: Lake Tanganyika... | reverse complement strand
GCGCAGAATGTAATTACGGTGTGAGGTTTGATGGACCCTATGGGATTGATCATTTCATCAATGGATTGGCAAACGAAGTTAGTCGACGAATGGAAAAGGTGGGCTATAGGGGAACCAAACTAACGCTGAAAGTGAAACAAAGAAAGGTCGGTGCGAAGCCTCCTCCTAAGGTATGTTCGGATGGTATAGTGCTTATTCGATAGTCAGAGGGGCTCATTGACACTCTGCTTCTCCATCGCAGTTTCTTGGACATGGAAGTTGCCACAACTTGTCGAAGAGCATTGACCTCCCGGGCTCGACTCCAACACGAATGGCTGATGTTTTGGCCGAAGCGGGGATGGTACTGTTCAGGGAGTTTGACGTCCCCTTGGACGATGTTCGAGGTATGGGGATGATCATTAGCAAACTCTCGCGCAATACTTCCGCCACCAAAGGAAAGGTTTTGCCTTCATCCGGGATTGCGTCGTTCTTCCAGGGTACGTCGGAAGCAACAACTACGAAGGGTATGGCGTCTGAGGTTGGAGAAGAAAGAAAACAGTTCGAAGACGCCGATGCTCTACCGCTAAATCCCCATTCCAGTCGTAGTCCTACTCCAGATCTTCAGTCGGAAGACCGTACAGTGGAAGATCCGCGTACGCAGGGTAACTCTCACGCGATTGTGCCGCTCACTCAAGGACATCTGGCTCTCCCTCCGCTCAGTCAAATCTGCATGAGTCAGGTAGCCGCACTTCCACCTGAGATGCAGGATGAGATCCACACCCGACTCACGAATCGTGATCGGGCGCGACAACAGGAGGGACGAGATAAGAAAAGTCGTTCCTCATCGAACCCAGTTCTGGTCGACCTTACGCGGGACGTAGCGTCGACTACGGAAAGTAAGGCGTGTCATCCCCTCGTCCCGCCTGAAAAGCAATCATATCGACAAATCGATTTGAAGCGAATGCTTAAGTTGGCAGCAGTCAAGTCGGGCGAGGAATCAAGCCGTGTAGTCGTCGATGGCATATCGTTGACAGATTTCCAAGCATTACCTCTAGATATCCAGCTCCAAATTGCCAATGGCGATCATGGATCATTGGGCATCATGAGTTCCAAGCGGCCACAGCACAACTGGAGTACGAGTAACGGTGTTAGATCGACAGCAGGTCCATCGAAAGCCCCACTACGTTCGTCGACGAAGATCGTTGCGAAACAATCGGGTCGTATCACGAACGAGGATTCCAAGATAGCAGCAGTCGACGATTCATCTTCCAGCGTGTATGTGTCCCCCGTGGCCATAGATATTTTCGATGATGATATTGTGCCGTTAAATCAGTTCCTAGACGACAACTCACCCTCAAATCCCGAGGCTATGGAAATGATTCATTCCTTTTTCCGTACCTGCTTGGTCGAGCGCCGTATGAATGCTCTTCGACCTCTCTTCCGAAGTATCATAAATCGTAATGACGATCCGTGGAACCGAGAAAATGTTCTAATGGAAATAGGGGAAGCGCTGAGCGACGCCCACTTTGAACTTTACCGAAGACGACTTGACGTGGATTGGTTGGTTAAGCATAAGCCAAGCCCAGACTAAAAGAATCGCTACAATCTTATCCTAGGTCAGTTCGTCATCGTCAAAAGGTATAGTGACCATTCCTAGTTGTATGATTGGGATGCGGTTACGGTGTAGTGGCTGTCGCAGCTTCGGTCAGGGTCATTTGTTCTGACTCGTCCACATCTGAGGGAGGCTGAATCTTGTTGTTACTCTTGCCGATAGCCTTAAACGCTCGGAAGGCTCTTGCGAGTCCAGCCTTTTCCAATGGAGCGAGTTGATAATCCCTAGCAAAGAGCTTACCAGTGATCGATGGATCTTGGTACAGGTCATCCAATGTTTTTCCAGTCAATGCGTCCCTGCACGTTTCGAAACGTTCCTCATATTCCGCACAGGAATGAAACTTTTCCACTCGTGCAAAGTCTGTCATACACAAGTGGTACAACGCACGGATCAGACTCTTGCCTGAATCAATAGCGTCCTCCATATCTTTCGCCAAGTCGTGGTCGGTATCACACTGATTCTCGCGTGGGTAGGTGATCTTGTGTTCTACAACCGACTCCTCTGCAGTCTTGCCTTCCTTTCGTTCTAGGCGCAGGTTGATGCCGACATGTTTGTACAGGTTGCCCGCACCTTGAAAGAGGCTCAATGCGGGCGACAAAATTGTCGCCTTGGGGACTGCGAAGGGCATAAGAGTTACCAAGTCTTCTCGGTTGGCGATCCTCAAGTGTTGGAGACGGCCTCTGCGTTCCAATTCTTGGAAGGCATGTCGGAATTTCCAATTCCCACAGTACGGACTGGCCACCGAATACACCACGATTCGTTTATTTTCTGTAAGCTGCACCAATTCCTCATCACATGCCGCGTAAAACCCACACAAGGTCGACAGCGCTCCGCCAAGGGAATGTCCCGACATATACAGTGAAAAACCCTGATGCTCCCTCAAGAGTGCCTTTGCACCCTGCAAGATTTGATCCATTCGAGTCACTCCCTCGGGAGATTTGTGAAAGAGATATTCCCAAAATCCCGTGTGAACTCGAATGTTACTTGGCATTTGCTCTTCGGTGGGAGGAGTTTCCATTAAACCGAGTACGGGATTGGGCAAGAGCTGTTGAGCGCATTTAGCATCTTGCACAAAGTCCTTATTCGTCACACTCCCTCGAAAGATAATGGAGACACGTTTCTTGATGGAGTTGACCACGACGGCGTGGACGATTTCTTCCTGAGATTTGTGATCGACAAAATGTGTCAAGACGATGGAATCATTTGGACTACTTTCCTCTTCGGAAGGTGCATTTGTTGGTGAACTACCTAGACGAAGAGCATTCGCTTTCCCACACAAGATGGACAAGATACCATCGAGAGAACAAATGGGCGGGGTGGGTTCTGGATCTCGAGCTTCCGTGTCGTTCAACGCCGCGGCCGAACTGGGAGACATATACGCCATTGCCAGTGCCTTGAGTCTGGATTCTAGATATTCGTGATCGCTAGCTCGCTTTGCCAACGCTTGTTTATGAGTCTGGATCAACTCCAGTGTTTGTGAGGCCGTCAAGGGAGGTTCCAGTTGGCTCAAGGTGAGATTTTCCGCTTCGCCCTCACGGACCATGTTTCGAAGTTCGGCGAAGATATAGATGATAACCGCGCCGACGAGTAATTCCAAGCCTTCCTCGAATACTGAGTCTCTTGAATCAAGCGAATGGGAGGGGACGCTGGTTTTGCGCATTTTGTTGTACTTGTTATTCTTCTCGTTGTACCTGAAGTTGTAGGAAGGGTTCTGTCTTTAGTCGTAGAGGCAATTCGTTGGGTCGACTGGTGAGGACTCACTTTTTCGCATGGAGCATGTGCGGCATGTGGAAGCTTCGAATTTCCGGTATTGTATCGAAGGGTGGCAAAGGCCGACGGACTCGGATTGCTAACAATTTCGATACGCTGTGTTTACCGTAACCGAATTTTACTATCGGGAGACTGAACTACAGGAAACACATCAAAACAACACATTTTACGCTACTTCTTGATCGTAAACACTGAAAGTAAACGTTACAACTGAAAATACCGGTACCGGTATAACTCAACTGACGGAAGCAAAAATCAACTCACCTGCAATCGACTCCGACGACTACATGACAAAGTGGCTCTATTCCCTCTGTCTGCTCAGCGCGATCCAAAGCCACAGTCAGGCTTTTATGATAAAGTTCCAAGCCACATGCGCGGTGCTTTGAGGTTCCTATGATACCTTGCGATTTCTGCGATGAGTTTTGTAGCCCGAAATAGTGACGGCTAGACGGATTTACAGCCAGCCCGATCCTTCCGCGGTAGCCGAACCAGAAGCAAAAATACTTCCAGCAATCCTATCACGTTGCGAGGTGATTATGGTACGTTCCATATTACTTTCTTCTTCAGAATCACTATCGACGAACAAGGGAGGCCATCACATCATCCTTGTCCATGAGACAAGAGCTCCATGGCCAACGTGGCATACTCGTGGGACAAAAAGTGCCCCTCGACGGCCATGATCTTGCCAAGGATTTCCGCTGATACCGGATCATTTGTGGCCAAAAGCCGTCTCCGAATTTGAGACAGGACTAATCGCGCTCCGTCCTCCGATTTGCTAGCGATCTCGGTGACAGATTTACGCATCTGATCTGACAAGGTCTTCCCCACCAGAGCTAAATCCGTCAGCAACAAGTTGACGAAGTCTGCGTCTATATGCACTTCCCCTGGACGTGTCACGAAAAGATGGACCCATAAACTCAACAAATTGAAAGCGATAGAAGGCCCGCACACAGAGCAGTGAGACAGACTGATTTCGTCATCATCAGCGATGGGGTGCCCGGTATCGACGAGGTACCCTTCATTCAGCATTTCCCAAGCCTGAATACGACGCTTCAACTCGTAGCGTTCCTGTTGCGCTTCTCGAAGCAGGCCATGCAATCGCTGACACTCGTCGATAGTCTCGTTGATCGAGATCGTCTTCGCTAAGTATGAGTGTCGTTCCGGATAGTTCCCGTCGGCCGCAATTTCGTCTAGCGGTCGACCGGTATTGTTCATGGCATCCACCCGTCCCATTCGTGCTGAAACCCGCGCACTGGCGACGGCACGACCCAACGAATCTGCAGAATCCAAAACGTTGCTATCTTCCAACAGTGCGATTAAGTTCCGCTGTCCCTCGGTAGTGTCCACGGCGACCCCCCGCCCCAAATGGCGAAGAAGTAGATCCCCAGATCGACGACGGTCCCACGCACCGCCGGACTCAGCTCTGATTTGTCTGGCAAGGCGGAGTAAGGACTGAGTTCGGTCGCTGGGACTGTCAGACGGGCGACCAGTTTCTTGTAACGATTCGGGGCGCGCGGCCAGCTTGACCAAGGAACCTGGTTTCTCCATTCTATCCATAAACGAAACCTCAGTGCTTTTGCCGGTCTTGCTGGATTCCACAATGGGCGGAACACCCATGAGAGCCAACTGCATATTCAGGTCAAAGGTGACATCTTTACTATGGATGGCGCTGGTTTCTTTCCTTTCTCGATCCATTTCCTTAATCGCCTCGGCCAGAGCCGCCTTGACTCCATCGTATAACGTGTTGACCGCTCCGAGGATCTTCATGGCCCGCGCGTGTTCCTTGTCGCTCACAATAGCAACTGCATTCGAAGCGATGGCTGCGTCTATCTCCAATGCAAAGTTTCCACTGGCACAGTAGCCGCACTCGACGCACAAAAAAGCATCCAATCGGTCGTAGTTGATATGCCGGCATTTTCGGCATTGATACGCCACTTCACCGCAGTTCCCACAAACTCCATGAGCGTTCGTCACGACTGGGGAAGGAACATGAATAACAGCGAGTTAGACACGACCGAAATGCATGTCACAGTCGATTGATCAACGTACCTCGTGTACATCTCGGGCAATGCACCAAGAGGGTCCCGTCTGAAGCCTTGGAACCTCCTGGACGCTCGTAGAAATCCGTGTACTCTATCCGTATGTTAGCTGCTACAACCGGATAGGCGAGGGCTGCACTAGCGCGGGAGGCATTTCGTGGTAATACCAAGGATGCACACTTCTGCCATTTCGGGGCGTATTCGTCGGACTTGAGTTCTGCTGCATCTTTCGCTGGATAGGGAGAGTAGTAGAAGCTTACTCCCTTAACGAAACGGCCTCTGGGGTCGCTTACCGAAAGAAACATGTCGCTGATGACGACTCGATGTTTCAAGGCATGAAAAGTATTGAATTCGTTGCTCGAAGATCCCGCACGGATGGAATCTATCCGCTGGCGAGTGAATGTACTGACTTGTTCTTGTCGCCATTTCTTCGCTTGTCGGGCAGCCCGGCTTCCCGCTAAGCGTTTCGAATACCTTGAAGACGTCGACGAACTCGAGTCGCTGCTCTTGTCTCGAACCCCCGTTGTAGGTTTGATTCTGAGGCAGTTTAAGCATTCTGTCAAGTCAAGCTTCTTCTTTACCGCAGGGGGATGTGAGGGACCGCTGTCGATGACCACACTCTTGGCGTTGGATCGGTCATACATGACAGCTTCGATTTGATTCACGAATGATTCCAGCAACAAATCGCCATACTCCCCGAACGACAGTGATGGGTCCAGATCTGGAACCAAACTTTGCAAAACGCTGAAAAATTCGTTGCTGCTCTTTCCATACTCTCCCACCCTCAAAAATACTGACGATAGAAGTCTCGTAAACAGTTCGGTTCTGCTCGAGCGCGACATCGTGGCAGCCATCTTCTCGGCGAAAAGTTGGCAAACCCTACGGTGATCCGAGGATACTCCTTGTAGAACAAAATGGATCCCAAACGAGGCCATATCTTCGACCGACAGACGCTTTGGTGTGGATGAAAGGAGGGACTCTGGTGTGCTGGTGGAGCTGCCATTGATCGTGAGCATTATAGCTGTGTCAACTTCACCTTCTAGCGACGAGATTCCCAATTTTCCAGTCGTCTTGGTTATGGCTACATCGATCAGCTTGAACGCTTTCACTTGGCTCTCACCGGATAAGGAGCAAGCAACCCAAAAGAGCACGACAATGGGAGGAATCTCCGCCATCTTTTGCGCGAAAACAAGATCGGGATTTGCACGCGTATGGTCTCTGACTGAAGGCAGGGTCGAGTGTCCACAAAAGCGACGCCAGCTTTCTGTATCATTCCTAACGAGAGCCAAAATCGAATCAAGAATTTTCTCCATCGCGCGGAGTCTCGATTCTGGGTAGTCATTCTCGGAAATGAGAGAATCGCATCCGATGAGGCCACCATACGATAGTGAAGACCAGGTCATTCGGGACGTCACTGCCCAGTTGGGACTACATACCCGAGCTTTCTCCCTAACAAGTAACGCAGTTTCCAAAAGGGGTCCTGCGTTTCTGAATAACGCCTGGAATTGAAATGCAAATGAAAAATGGTCTCTGATGGACTGGAAGAGAGCGCGCTTCTTTCCACACAGAGACTTTAGCACCTTTTGGGCCATCTCCTTTCTTTCACCGAAGCCGGATGAATTCTCAATCTCGCATAGCAACGAGAACCACCGCGATATGCCAGGGGTCCTGTAATCTGCGACCATCGCCAAAAGGCTAAGGGAGGTCTCTAGAAGGCACCGCATCGGGTCTCCAGTTCCAAATAGGTCCAAATACAAAAAGCGTCTGTGCGATGGGTCCTCAGTCTGGGAATCACCGCGACGGGTGTCCGACAATTTGTCCCGGCTGCACAAGACTCCATCGTCAACGTCAAGTCGAAGAGTTGCATCGTCATAAAGACTCCCGAGTCTCTCACCTTTCACTTTCTCAGGTGGGTGGCCCAGATGGTTCGATGTGATCTCCAGAGTGTCCTCTTTCGAAAACAGTTCTGCCTCCAAAAATCTACACAACGTAACGTTGAGCGGTACCATATCATTAACGGTGTCAACCCACAAGTTCTCGAGCACTACATGCCTCAGTTGCGATGGCGCTTTCGTTTTCGTCCTCAGTCTTGAGTCTAGCTCGTCAGCCCACTTAAAGAAGGCGCATCGCTGCCCTCGATCCTTGCCGCAGACATAGAAACGACGATCCTTGTTTCTCCCGTTTGCACTGCGGCGTCGCACGGCTGGGATCTGGTGCGTGTCGCAAAGAACTTCAGGGTTCGAATTTGATGTCGGCTCATTCACAGAAAGCAGGTCGCCTGAGAGCGAAGTAAAATCAGCTTCTCTGGGGAGCATTAGGAGTTGTGCGGCTCTAACGCATGAGATGACGGACCATAAGGAATCGGGGCACGAGTTTCCATCGTTGTTCTTCCTCTTTTGCAGTAGATGGGATATCCCTATGCCCATTTCTCGTGTCAGCTGACGTGCTCGATCGACTTTCGTCTCCATGCTGGCCGTGTCGCGTATGAGATCGAGACACACGTGTAGCATGGGCGCCAAGCGCGGACTTCTTTCGCCGCTTTTCAGCTGGGCAGAAATTCGACTCACCAAACCCGAGAAAAAGACAGATACGAAGTATTCGTATGGTTGAGAGTCTAGTTCGGTAGATGATTCTGTTTTCTCAGATCGATTTTCACCCGGTTTTGGACGCAGAGATGAGTGCAGGTCGTCGTTGTCATCTCCCGAAGAATCAAGCTGAGCAACATCCATTTTCTCGACTGGGACGGCTTCCATTCTCTCCACATCTGCACATGTAAGCTTTGTACTGTTTCCAATCGTACGTTGGTCGACTTGTATGTCAATACCATCGTTGAAACCATTGGTCTCTGCAAACTCTTGGGCCCGTGCGAAGCAAACACTGCAAAGGCTGATGAAACACGGTTGAGAGGTCCATTTCTGCTGCAACGCACTATCACAGACACGACGGTCTTACTCAATGTCAAAAGAATCCTCGAGACAAGTGTATCGTACGTCCTTCATTGGACACAGACCACAGCTGTCACATTGATATGCAACAAGACGCGCTCCTTGTAGCGTTCGAAAAATATTTGCTTCTTCTTCTTCCGAATCACCCGATCTCCTACAAAATCCCGATAGGGCGTCGCAAACCTTTCGAGAAAGATCTGGTGTATCGGCGTCCAAGAGTGCCATTACGTCGTCGAATCCAGCAAGGTGCTGCGTTCGCTCGGTGTTGAGCTTTATCGCTGCCTCCGTAAGGCAAAGAGACACAATTCCACTGGCTCCATCGATAACGTCGAGGCATGGAAGCGACAAACGACAAGCCTCACAAACATAACGAAGCATCTGCAGTGCAACCGAATCGACTGAGGGATTCTTTATCTCGAAAACGTCCATACACCGAAGGTAGATCATCGGTTGATCACGTGCAATCTGCGAGACCGTCCCAAGACAGTTCAAAAGGAAGCGCCGCATGACTGTCCATCGGGCTTTCCCGTCTTCTCCCTCCCAGGGGGACGGCGGTAGTGCCATTCCAACGTCAACCAAGGATCGCATCCATCCTCGAAGTAAGCTCTCATCGAAGATTGATCCTCGAAGTCCAGCGTCTGGTTCTAGACGACGAATCAGTTCATGCATAGCCTGACTGACGGCCATATCGGGAGTGTATGCTGTTTCTTCGACGATGGCCTGGACGCACCGCTTTTGTTCTTCGTCCATTTGTCCCATCAATTCCGGAGAAAGTTCACAAAATGATGCTAGCGCTCTAGCGCCGAGTAGGAGCCCATTCGATGAAGGATTATCGGCTTGCTTTGTTGACGCAACCAACGTCGAAGCATTGAATGACTGATTTAGCCCATCGCCTTCGCAGTCGAAATAGAACTTCTCGATCCAAGGACTGACGTCTTTTCTTTCCCGGGCGTAAACCTCTACGGCGTCGATCCCACTGTGAGTACCGGCGTCCGAGGGGGGACCAATTCCGAGAGTGATGAAGCCGCTTCGTATTCCCATGACGATCTCTTCATTGGTCAATGGCAAACTGTACCATTTCTTTACTCGAGGACTGAGCTCGACCGGGCGACCCTGCACGGTGATTCTCGACGGTACATTTCCCAGACTTGATCCAACCAGTACGCGGAAGGCAACAATCGCATGAGTCGTCGCCAGACTTTCGCATTCCGTGCCCAACGGAGCCTTGATTGGTTTCCCTTGTACTCGGGATGGCCGTAGCGAGATGCACAGAGTACAGCCCTCGCGGCGCTGACAAACAAAGGAGGAACTTCTGTCTCGTAGTTTCGACTTGAGTTCCTCAGAATTACTTTTGATGATTACGTCAGAATACGCCAGAACAAAAAAGGGCCTTGCGGTTCCAAACTTACCAACCAGTACCTTCCCCACTGAAAAACAATTCCTCACATTCGGATAAGTTCTTCAAGTGTTCGAAAATCGTCAGAGGAAACTTGGGCTGCGCTTGAGGGGCGGTCTTGTCGTCGAAAGAAACTAGCTCGAGACTGCTTCTGGTCTCGTTTACAACATCAACTTTGGTCTCGCCGAAGAACATGATGGAACCGGACGATGTGGACACGCCCAGAAATGAACGTTCCCCGAACGTACGACACTCCCTACGTTCATCGGCGATACATGGCATCGAAAATGAGCATATCCCTTCGAAAGCAGCGCTGAGACTGGATGCGGGCGGGCTCGACAAGGTCCAGCTTATCTCCTTCACACGAACAGCGTTCTGGTTGAATTCGACACAGACAAGCTTGGGTTGGCTAGTTCTCCCACACCGCCCGACGCACGTGACTCTAAAGAAAGTACCGTCGTCGCCGTAGCACGGCCCGAGCTCAGTCCAGTGTGTAAATGGGCCTACAATCGAACGTTCATCGTCGTCACAGGATAGCATTTCAGGAGAGAGTACATTGGGCAACAGCTCAAAAGAACCTTCGACTGCCCCATTCCAATCGAGCATCAAGGCAAGGACGGAAGCGGACATACACTTGTATAGAATGACACGACTCTGTTTCAAGAAAACGATTGTTGATCCATCACCCATAGACTTTTCTGTGGCTGCGACCACTCCAATCGAGGAGCCCGACCGAGGAAGTGATGCTGAGGATTGCATCAATGTGTCACTTAGATCAGATACATTACCAAAAGCGGAATCTGGTCCACCCTTAGATTGTATGTTTAAGTCCATTGAGTGCAATTTCCCGTTTTCGAACAGCATAAACATCTTAGATTCCATACCCGAATGATGAGAAACAACAGCATTTCGTCCCAAGGATACAAAGGCTAGATCCTTTAGGCATGCTTCGAAACCTAAGTTGAACGATGCCATGGCATGGGCTCGATTGTCAGCGCATTGCGCGATATCGTAAACGCGTACCTGGTGGCCAAAACAAGCAACGACGCTGGTCTGTGAGCCTGGAACGAATTCGCACTTGACGAGATGATCAACTTCGCCATTCTCGGCTTCGAGATCGAGCGAAAGGTCAACTCTCTTTTTCTCAACCCCATCCCAATGCCGCGTTATCACAAAAACGCAGGCTTCAGAAAAACTCCACACAACTAAATGCCGCTCGTTTTCCGGGCATAGTTTCATGCCTACAACTTCGAAGGCTATTGCGGCCTTGCCAAGAATACACATCTGCTCTCGTGACAACTGCGATTCGGCTGAGTTGGCAATATACCTGTTGGCGATCGCTGGAATCGTACTGCAGAATACAAGCGAGTATGGTTCCGCAACGACAAGCCGGCCCCGCGAATCGGCTACTAGATTGCAGCGCGAGAGATCGTGTCGGACAATGCGCGCCTGAAGCTGTGCGTACGACGACGAATCTGACGAAATTTTCGTCTGAAATCCTTTCACAGAGCGGACATGCATTAGCGGAGGCTTCAGGAGAGAAGATACTTGTAGTGGTTTGCCGTTTCTTTCGCGGAGATGAGACCGAAGTGCCTCTAAGGACTCGCGACGTTTCGGGAGCAGATACGGGCCTACTTCTGTATCTTCGATACCCAGCATGATGGGGGCCGATATCATGGACATTTTCCACTTTTCGGATTCCGCGTGAAGAAGCTTGATCAAAGAGTCGAACCAGATCTTCTTCGATAGTGACTTGGGTAGGTCAACAACTGCTTGTTCGGATTCTTGACGATAACGGGTAACCGCTATTTCTACACCAAGAGAGTGGTACTTCGGTTTCGTTGGCTCTCGTGAGGTACTATGCTCGAGGTCTTCGATTTGGACGTTTATATCAGCCATTTGATTCTTCACAAGCTGTTCGATTTTGTCGTTCCCTATCGACACCAAGCACTGACATGACGCTCGACCCTGAGTATTTGTAGTTCCGTCTTCGGCACCACAATCACAAAAAAAGGAACTGTAGCGCGAGTAGGACACGTCGTGCCCCTCGTGACAAACCAAAGCACATAGAGTACAGCAGCCCTTTTCCCATACAAGGCCGCAAGTGTAGCAATTATACCAGTGCTGCTCATGGTACCCGGGCTTCTCCACGAACGAGCACCGCCGCGTCAGAGACAATCGCTGAATGTCATCTCGCTTGTCTAGATTTTCCGGCTGCATTGGGGAGGTAGATGCCTTCGTTTCCTCAGCAAGACTCCCAGAGAGGTTCTTGATGAAATCGAAGAAAACCGAGACAAACTGCAGGGGAACGTTTGTTCCAATTCCCTCGAGACCCAACAAGTTCGATCCGATAATTGTCAGAGAATTGAACTGGCACCCTAAACAGAGCAAGACGTCCATGGCCTGTTCTGCCAGTCCCTCACTCTTCTGAAGGAAGACCCAGCTGCTGAGAGATCCAACCAAGACGTCGTGAACAAAACGTATGTGCTTGAATTTGGGGTCCCCGCCCAAAACGAACAACAGGAGCCGGGCAAACGAGCATCCATGAGGCGAAATAATGGTATCGCTTTGCCCGAGACCACAAAGATCAGAAAGCAAGGCTTCCTTTAGTCTAGGCTTCGGAACGGTTTCAAGGGCCCTAGAAACAAAGAGTAGAAGGCGCCGTGTCCCATCCACGTGCTTCGCCTGATTGAGGTACCATTCAGCGGAAATCATAGTCTCCAGCAAAAGAGCTGCGGCCGCTCGACTTTGGTTCGTAGCATTGAAAGGACCACCACATAATACGGCGACTAGGTGTCCAATGGATTTTTCCAACGTCGCCTTCGCGATCCACACTCTGGTATCGACATCTTCGAATTTGAGTACCAAGTTCAGGTCTGTAGGCGCAGCCTGCAATGTCTTGATAGAATGTCGATTGAGGCGAAACATCGTTCTCACGATCCCATACTCCTCGTCAGGGTCGACTCCTTTGCGCCCATAGTCCTCAATCATCAGCAAAATACGTTCAACGATGAATGGAAAAACGTCTCGAGCACTGGACCTTTCTAAAACTTTTCCTGAATGTTCGACAACGCTTCTCAGTGCATCCAAAGCGAGGCGTGTAGACTGTAAGCTTTCAAGGACTTCAAATGATGTGGTATCAACAACAAGCTGAGCCGCTACAGCAAAGCATGCCGCATTTATTGAGTCCTCAGTTTGAGCCGCGAGACTGGATAGCGTCGCCAAAACGTCACAAATTGTTGAGGCGACCACTTCCGACGAGAAAGTGTTCCCGCTGAGATCTTCGTTGATATTCAGTGGGGCGCCATCCCATGGATCATTTTTGTTTTCCTGAAGACTGTACGGGTGGGCCGATCTTCCGCCCTTGTTGATACCCATCCGAAGTAGAGAGGCGGCGGGGGGCATGCTGTTCACAGCAGTCGACATGATGGAGTGCCAGATTCTTGCTCGCTTGAGGAAAAGATATCCATTTTCGCGAGTTGTCGAGTTCGCGTTGGTCGCTTCTGTCATAACGGTATCCCGCGAGAAGTCCTTGGAATCCGAATGCGAAGGTTTCTGCGGGTGCTCTTTCAAGTATTTCTTGACGTCGAGAGAGGCCGTGGCTAGGGCATCTGCAAGCAGAACGTCCCATTCGCCACCTGCTCGGAGCTCCTGAATCGAAAATTCCCAGCCAAGGCATGCGCTCTTCTTATCCTGAAGGCGTCCACGAAGTCGATGCCCGGAATTCCGTGAAAAGGAATCCTTCGTCCGAGGTGCCAGGAATGCGTCGTCCACTACGAGGTCAATCAGACCTGTTGGAAGGTTGCATAGCGTAGAAACATCGTCTTTCCAGTCACGGTCATCAAAGTAGGCTCCTGGCCCTAACGGCGAATCATCGAATTCTCCGTGTAGAGTCATGGGCAACAAGGCAAGGCAAAGTTTCATCTCCTCATTCGTAGCCTGTGTTTGGTCTGTTCCGTAGGCGTTCATGGCCCGCAATAGATTCTTTTGGTACTGTTCAAAAGCAGTTCGTACGAGTTTGTTCAACAAGCGCAACGCTGTTTCCGCGTTATCGGTGGCATCGGCAGGACGAATACCATCCTGGAAACGACAGCTCAAATCGATCCAGTCAGGGTGGGTCGGTGCCGCACCAAAGGCATCACAACAATCTCGGAGCCGCGCCATGGCATCCGCCACTGAGGGACCTTCGTCAACAGCATCCGAGTCGACGGACGATTCAACGTCCGAGTTGAGTCGATCACTCTCCGACGAATAACCGCGATTTCGTTTTCGAGTCCGACCTTTCGCAAGCGCATTCGTGAAGTAGTCGTCCCCCGGAGTTGTATGGGCAGCTATGCTTGATGCTACATATGTCGGGATCGATGCAAGTAGGACAAAGAGAGACGAGTCGAACTCGGATGCGCCCGTTGCCTCATCAAGAAGTCGTCCCATCAAGATATTCGCACGATGTAGGGTACTTTTGAGGTTGGATCGAAACCGAATCGTTGACATGGTTCGATGGCCTCCCGCTATACGTTGCACTTCCCCCTGAATCATACACATATCATCTCGCATCTGAAGGATTCTCGTTGGATAGTCATCAGGGCTGATCTGTAGAGAAATGGAGTCTGACAACTTGAATCTTTCCTGTCCTGCTTCAGTATAGAGCTTTCCGAGACCATTCCATGCAGTGAACAGTAAATAGCCTTGATCTGCTTGTGCTATCTGAAGGCCGATTCGGAAAGCTTTTTCGAGTAAGGATTGCATCTGATATAATACAATATCTTTCATTGTTGTCGATGCAGTCGTAGATTTGTCAAAATCCGGAAGGATGGGGCTCTCCCAGTCACCCAATAGTCCAGCAAAGCGACGCGAAGAAATGCTCGTTGGACTAGTGCTGAGTTCCTGGAGAGATACTCTGACGGATGCAAAAGCCGCATATACAACGTCCGACAGCTGCTTCCCATATGTCAGAATCGACATCATTGCGCAAGAGACGATAATCGTGCGTGAAAGAAAACTCGCGGCCGCCTTGTTGTTCAGCAATGAGTTTGGTTCAAGCTTCTGCAATGTGGATAGGATGGCGCTATTGAGGTCGACGAAAGCTTTGTTTTGAGCCTCGTTCGATAAACGACTGAATGCCAATATTGCCAGTACCGAGTCGTGATAGCGTAGCGCAGGCTTTTCCTCCGTAAAGAAAGAGCTTGAGTTAGGATTTAAAATTGCCTCGACAGATTGAAGATGTTGCAACCTCTCCTTAATCGCCTTGACAAGCTGCTTGACCAAGAACTGTTCCGCGGAATTCCCGTCGGATCCAGGAGACATGCTGGTTACGTTCCCGATGAGAAAGGTTAGGTGAGCATATGGAAGCGTAAGAGGCCATGGCGAAGTCTTGGATCCAGCTATCGATTCGAAGATGGCCTGTCTATGAGTCTCAGTAAACCGAAACCGTATCTCGCCTTCGTCTTCCTCGTGACCTCGAGCCAATACCTGACACATCGTCATGTGAGTCGACCAAAGACTCCTTTCATGCATAGGAAAATCGTCGGGATGTCCGGTTGAAGAGCTCCCTGTAACCGCCACAACACCGGCTGGTAATGCTACCGCTATAAGTCCCGGTCTCGGTTCGATGAAAAGGTTATCCAAGAGGTCACCCAAACGGATCAACGAGTGAACCTGTGATAAGGTCATTTCGCCCCTACATGTGTCCAAGAGGCGTCCTGAGCCAATTGTCGGAGTGGATCCACTTCGTACAGTCAAGATATATCTCAAGGCGATGAGGGCTTCCTTTGCTAGGTTGGCACGAGTTGACGATATTCGATGATAACTTCTTTTTCCTTCACTGACTTCGGTTGCGGTCTGCTCCTTGGCTGTCTTGCGCTGTTTGCTTGTCCGGTTCGAAGGAGGAGTAGCCTTGGCACCCCGCTTTCGTCCTCTCCTGGATTTGGGTTGAGATTCATCTCGCGATGGGTCATCCTCTGAAGACGAAACCCAGCGCGTGTCATAGCATCTCCGAACAATATCAGCCAAAAAAGTGAACAACTGCATCCGGACATTCTCTCCTCCTCCTCCTGAGGAAAACAACCCCCTTAGCATAATTGCCAATGAATCATCATTCGTAAACGATGGTCGTATGGTCCACATGTCGGCATACGTCGTATTCTTGCTGCTTTCGCTGCCCGTTTTGGCTGCCAAGTCTATATCCGAGACAGGAATGGTCGGTTTCGGTAATTTCAGATGCAATTGAAAATATTGCTCCAACGATTCCCCCTCATCGTCTCCGTCCTTTAATGCTGTGGTACTTTCCGGCGAGTAACATGGTGAAAATGATTCCTCCTCGTCCTCCTCGTCGTCGTCTCCATCCTTCATCTGAGCGGGAATTTCCGGCGAGTACGTAGGACTTGGCGGCGAGTAGGATGCTGACAATGATGACATCTGTTCGTGCGATAGACGTAGCGCGGTGTTCAAATGACCGAGAGACCATGTACATAGACTCCCATCCAGAGGCAGCGACGAGTCGCTAGCCATTTGAATGCAAAAGGACGCTGCAATAGAACTCATCACTCGAGTCCATTCGCTCTGTTGGGAGTATCCGGCACTGCTGATACTGAGTGAGGCTGACCGACATAAGTTCGTTAGAATCACAGAGAGCTCAGGAGCCGTGAAAACGTCAGAATGAGTGGTGTCCTCATCATTGACTATGCTTCCCTGGCGACCCAAAGTCCTGCTAGAGCCTGCATTGTTCTCGTCCACCCCACTTCCAGCGGTCGTGCTTGTCGGGCTGGTAACCCACTGTGATAGGCAGTGTTGGTGGACTTGAATCATATCATACATAGCAACGACCGTCCAGTCACGGATATCCACGCGAACCGACTCACGACTAGTAGCCAATTGTGTCAGATATTGGTCCATGGCACCAGTGGGTGGTCTAACTCCACTAGCGATACCTGCTTCAGCAACGATGGCTAAGAGCCTGTGCATGATACGAGATGTGGTCTCACTACTCTGGATCGCAATCGGGTTGATTTTTGATCTTTTGCTTGGTCTTGTGCTGCTTCTCTTTCTCTCGTCTGGTTTTTCATCATCCATTCCGTCCTTGGCTTGGTCCGCGCCAAGACTGTCCCTTTTCGCTGCAGTGACCGTTAGTGCCAGCTGATGAACCAGCTTGAGAAGATTTAAGGGTGCTTGGTTGTACCAGACTAGTGCCATACTCGACCATCGTTTGACTGCGACTCGGGCGTCGATACGTTGATCTACCAACGGCCCCAAGAGAGTCGTCATGAGTTGTACAAGTTCCAAATTTCCGTGTGTATTGCTACCCAAGGAAGAAGAGGCGCCCAAGGAAGAAGAGGCACCTGTAGGGACCGGAATGGGACCACCTGTAGAGGAAGATAATGACGCACTACCGTCTGTAGCCTTCGTTGTCAATGCTGCAAGAGAAGGGACAGCAATGCCAGAAGCAGTGGCAGCAGCGCCAATGGCTGTAGACTGACGTCGAGTACGACCACGTCTGGAGGGTGACGACGAAGGTGAGGATGTCATCGTCAGAGGAAGTGATGACGACGATAAGTTGGATATCCCCGAGGTCGAAGAATCAGTGACTTTGGTGTTGATCGTATTAGTGCTGGATGCTGTTTCGGTTGCAGTGGCGGTAGTCGCCGACATGAGCATCTGTACGATGCGGTCTTCTAAGCTATTTGTCGATGCCATGGCACATGACTGTTGGAGGTAGGTGGAACTCTTGGCATAACGTGGGTGGTTCCAGTCAAGGACCATTGGTGTATCATTCTTCGTCCCTTCATTGCCATGAACATCTTCCATCTCAGATGGATGGGCTTGAAAATGAATCAATCGATCCAAGGCAGTCGTAGCACTAATGAGAATCGCCAAACGGTAGGACTGATCCCCTTCATCATCATCATCGTTCAGATGATTTCCTTCAATTTTACTTTCGCCGCTGTTGTGATCATCATCCTCGTTTTTGTTCTTGTCGCTATCGCCACTGTTGTTGTTTCGTACCAAAAGGCTTGACAGAGACTGAATAGAACCCAGAGTAGAGACCAACAAGGCACGAGCAACGGTAGCTCGACTAGAGGTAGCTTGAAGAGCCTTTTCCAGCTTTGATTTCTCACTTGTAATAATCTTGGAAATGACGTCACAGAGTGCCGCAACTACCATTGCGTTGGAACAAGACGAGGACATGGTGGTGGTGGTGTTGGGCAACGACGACGACGATGATGATGCCATCGAGTTACCAGGTGGATGCGCCGCCGCAGTCACAATATCCTTGTTTTCTTGAACGAGACGTTGTAGAACAGCAGTTGCTAAAATCATCCAATATCCAGCCATCGATAAGGGTGAACCATTCGTTGATACGACAGCAGCAGCGGCGGCAGGGACAGACGCATCATTAGTAGTACTAGTAGCAGTAGCGGTTGTCGTCGTCGTTGTTGCTAGTGTCGTAGAGGATGTCGAGGGTGATGATGTATTTGTCGTCGATCGAACACCGGACGTAAGAGTTGACATTCCCGTCCATTTAATATCTACCAAGGCTTGAAAGGCCAAGGTCGTCGATTCTGGAGTCGCAATAAATCCCAAAAGAGTTTGATGAATCGTCCAGATATAATTGTTATTGCTGGAAGTAGTGGAGGAGGTCGTAGCGGTAGTAGTGGTCGTAGCGGTAACGGAAGCAGTAGTTGTCGACGTATGAGCAGGAGCAGTGGCTTGACGTTTGTTCACGGTCCTATGCGAAGAAATCCACATTTTTCAATTGTTCAAAACATCAAAATGAAGAAGGAAAAAACAAAATGGACGTGAGAAAAATTGAAAACGAAGGTGGATGTCCAAAAGTCTCTCCCCCCCCCCCTCCCT
>Ga0194115_10003185_pt1 | contig 18609 bp, 28 predicted proteins | sample TA2MahsurfametaG_3_FD_148656 | JGI IMG/M metagenome (GOLD analysis project Ga0194115, IMG submission 148656) | Freshwater microbial communities from Lake Tanganyika, Tanzania - TA2015002 Mahale S4 surface | ecosystem: Environmental > Aquatic > Freshwater > Lake | place: Tanzania: Lake... | reverse complement strand
CTGGAAACGAGACTATCTCGGTCAATCTGGTGACCTCTGGCGGCACTGCTGGGGTATCTAATCTGATCGTTGACACCAGGTCGATTGCCCCAGACGAGACTTACACTTGCCCCGAGCTGGTGGGCCAGGCGCTCGAGCCTGGTGGATTTATCTCCACCATCGCAAGCGCAGCAACATCTCTTACGATTCGCGCATCAGGGCGAGAAATCACGGGTTGACGAAATGAACCGTTGTGAGACAATTATTCTGTCGAGCCTCAAGAGCCGCCGACAGCTCACTATCAAGGACAAGTGATGCTGGTTGAGACTAAAGACACCTCAGTTCAGATCAAACGCGATCAAGTGACGGCATTGCAGCATCTAATGCTCGAAATGCCTCAAGCTCCGGGTATGGATACAGACCACTTTTTTGCGGGTGGTATGTACTGCCGCAGAATCAAAATCCCAAAAGATACAGTTATTGTGAGCAAAGTTCACAAGACAGAACATTTTTTTATTGGCTGCGAGGGCGAACTGCACGTTGCAGGCCAAGGCGATAATTACATCATTCGACCTGGAGATATTGTCCCGTCACCCGTTGGAACAAAACGAGTTGTTTATGCGTTGACAGATGTTGTCGTGTTAACGATTCACAAAACAAATGAAGTTTGCGCGAACTCGAAGCTAGAAGAAGAATTGATGGAAGATGATCCATTGTCAATGTATGACGTAAACAATCAACCGAAACTAGGTGTGCTGGTCAGCGTTCCTAGTGCTGAAAAATTGGAGAACTAACATGGCATGGGTAGCCACAGCAATTGTTGGAAGTGCCGTCGTTGGCGGCTATTTTCAAGGCGAAGCCGCATCGGAAGCAGCTGGCGCTCAAACCGCAGCGTCGCAGGCTCAAATCGCTGAAAGCCGACGTCAATTTGATGAGGTTCGGAGACTTCTTCAACCCTACGTCGAGGCTGGAACGCCAGCGTTGCAGGCCCAGCAAGCGATGCTTGGTCTCGGAGGTGCGGAAGCAGAGAGAGCGCAAATTGCAGCCGTTGAGCGCTCCCCAACGTTTCAGGCGCTTCTTCGTCAAGGTGAAGAGTCATTGCTTCAAAGAGCTTCGGCAACGGGTGGTCTACGAGGTGGGAATGTCCAAGCGGCCCTGGCTCAGTTTCGCCCAGCTTTGCTTGCCCAAGAACTCGGTACTCGATACGAGCGCCTTGGTGGTCTGACCAGTCTTGGCCAGCGTTCCGCAGCTGGTGTTGGAGCTGCCGGGATGGAGTCTGGACGCGACATCTCAACTGCACTTGGTGGAATCGGTGCGGCACAAGCTGGTCAAGCCCTGGCTCAAGGTCAGGCATTTGCAAACATTGCCCAGTCTGTCCCGAACGCTTTGATTCTGTCTCGAATGCTTTCGCAGCCACAGGGAACTATGGTTCTGGGTGGAGGATTCTAAGATGGCACAACCTTTTAACTATCAGCTACAAGTTCAAGACCCATTCCAGTCCACTTTAAGAACGGTGCAGTTGGGCCAGTCGCTTCTCAATGTTCAAGCCGCACGGCAAAAAGCCGCGCTCGAGCAACAGGCCATGCAACAGGCAATGGAGCGTCAACAAAACTTCCAGACAAGAGCAAACAAAATTGTTCAGGGTGGTGTCTCAAATGCAACGGCAGAAGATTTTGCAGAACTTGCATTTTTTACAGACAAAGATACCGCTCAAAAATTGAGGGAAACTTGGTCATCTTTAGAAAAATCAAAACAACAAAATCTATTGCAATTTACCTCGGAAATAACATCGGCTCTTGCAAACAAACAACCAGACATTGCGGTGCAACGTCTTTTATCTCGCGCCGAAGCCTTAAGAAAAACCAACAGACCAGAAGATATTCAGCAGGCTGGATTGCTTGAATCTCAAGCTGAGATTGCCAAGACAAATCCTGATTTTTTAGAGTTCGATCTCAAATACAAACTGGCCGCTCTCCCCGGTGGCAAAGAGTATCTTGAGAACGTGGACAAGGCTCTGGCGACCAGGCGAGAGGAAGAACTACGCCCAGGAAGGCTTCAAGAGCAAACCGCCAAGGCACTCAAAGCAAGTGTCGAGGCAGACTTTGCTGGTTCTCAGGCCGTGAAAGACTTGGCATTGAAGCAGGCTCAGATCGACAACTACGCTGCCCAACAAGACATTGCAAGGCAGAACGTCAGAATTGCTACGCTTAATGCTCAAATTGCACAGGAAGGAAATGTACTCAGACGCCGTGAGCTTGAGGCCAAGCTTGCAGAGGCACAGGTCGTTCGTGATGAAAAGCTCCGCAAGAACGTCTCAGATGCCAACACAGCGTTTGCCAACTTCGACAACTTCTTGAATACCGCTGACCGCGCTCTGGCCGGGTGGGAAAGAGATAGGTCTGGGAAGATCGACATCAAGAGACCGAAAGGTTATGTTGAGTCTGCCACAGGCCCGATCTCGAGCCGCCTGCCGACGCTGTCTCAGGACACCGCAGACTTTGAAGAGCAGATCGAATCCCTGAAGTCACAGGCTTTCCTCTCCCAGGTTGAAAAAATGAAGGGTCTTGGTGCTTTGACAGAGCGAGAGGGTTCAGCTCTTACGGCAGCGCTGGCGAACCTCAATCTTCGCCAGAGTCCAGAGCAACTTGGTCGCAACCTTTTGGAAGCTCAAAGGTTGATCCTGAAGGGTCGAGAAGAGGCCGCTCGGAAGTACGGTGTCAGCGCAGCGCCTGATCGGCCTGCTGGCCCTGGCGGTGCAGCCCCAGCGCAAGTACCTGGCGCGGCAGTTCCAACCGCTGCGCCCCCAGCGCAAGCGCCAGGCGCAGCTGCTGCCCCTGTGTCAGATGTTCGCAGTCGAGCAGACGCAATTATTAGAGGCCAATGATGGCGACAGCTGACGAATATGCAGCCTGGATCGTAGCCAACTCCAATAGGAGAGGCACTCCAGACTTCAATACTGTGGTGCAGGCTTATGAAGAAGCCAAAGCACAAGAACGAACTGCGCCTGCTGTCGATCAGCGCACCATGCCAAGCGCGACTGCTGAGTCTGTTGCGGCGCAACGCAGAGAATCCCTGATTTCCCAGATCCCAGGCGTTGATGGCCGTCCTGTACCTCCTCAACCAGTCTATGTGCCTCCCACCGCTGGAGAGCGCGTTGTAGGCGCTGGAGAGGCCGCTCTGACCATCGCAACGGGCATTACGGGTGGTGTCCCAGGATATATTGCTGGAACGCTAGAAGGGCTTGCAGAATCGATTCTGACGGGTCAATTTGGCACTCAAGACGCAGTGCGACTGGTCGAGCAAAAGGCAGCACAAAGAGCAAGGGAGTATACCTACGCACCAAGGACTAGAGGTGGAGAAGAAGCCGTTGAATTTGTCGGTGGAGTTGCCGAACAACTTCCCCCGTTTGTCCCTGTTATCGGGCAGGCTGGAACTATTGCTCAAAGCGCCAGAATGGCCGCAGTCCCAGTGGAGGCAGCGGCAAGGCGTGGAGTACAAGTAGCGGCGCAAGCCCCGGCAGCGGTTCGCCAGGCCGTCTCTGAAGTCCCGACGATGGTTCGCCCTGGCCGTGTGGCCGCGGGTGCGACTGCAACCCCAGAAGAGCGCCGTCGGGTGGCTGTGGCAGAGCAACTAGGCTTCACTGGTCCCGCTGGATTGACTGCTGGTCAGAGAACTCGAAACTTCTCGCAGCTCCAGTTCGAGAAAGAAGCGGCAAAGCTTGGCGAGAGTGGCGCACCGCTTCGTGAGCGTGTGGGCAACCAGACCGCAAACCTCATTCAGCAATTCGATGCGATGGTTGACCGAACCGAGCCGATGCTGGTCGAGCCTCGAGATATTGGAAAGGCCGTCAGCAAGGCAGTGGTCAATAAGGCCGAAGTAAGTAGAAAACGAGTCAGAGAGGCTTATAAAAAAGCGGAGCAAGACGGATCAATGCTCGAGCCTGTGACGCTCGACAACCTCGCAACCGCAGCAACCGACATTCAGCGATTCGAGGGTGTGGCCGGGAACGTGGCTCCGATCCGTCGAGAGGCCGTTCGCCTTGGAATCTTGGTTGAAGATGCGGATGGAAACCTGATCCCACAGGCCAAACCAATCGCTGACACCGAACTGCTGCGGCAGTTCGTCAACGAAGCCACGGACTGGACCGACAAGCGCCAGGCGCTGATGGCTAGGAGAATCACCTCGGCAATAGATGAAGGAACCGAAGGAAAAGGTGGAGATGCTTACAAAGCAGCTCGGAAGCTTCGAGAGAACTTCGCCAATGAGTTTGAGAACGTCGGCCTCACGCAAAAGCTTCTGTCCACCAAGCGCGGCACGAACGAGAGAGCCATTGCATTTGATGAGGTCTTCGACAAGGTGGTCATCAATGCGCCGCTCGAGGAAATGAACAAGGTCAGAACGACCCTGATTACCGCCGGGCCAGAGGGCAGGCAAGCCTGGAACGAGATGAAGGCTGGAGCGATTCGATACATCAAAGACCGATCACTCTCGACCGCCCAGCGCGATGAAATGGGCAATCCGCTGTTGTCGCCTGACAAACTTAACTCGACGATTCGGACCTTGGATCGTGAAGGCAAGCTCGATTCATTGTTTGGCAAGAAGCAGGCGCAGAACATAAGAGATTTAGGTGAGCTGTCCATTGATATTTACACAGCACCACCAGGCGCAATCAACTTCTCGAATACGGCCTCGGCCCTGCAAGTCGCTCTGGATACCGTGCTGACATTTGGGGTGACTGGTGTCCCGGCCCCAGCTGCGACCGCATTGAGAGAGGCATCGAAATACGTCAAAAACCGTGAGACCAAGGCTAGAATCCGTAAAGCGTTGGAACCAATCAAAGAGGAATAAGAGGATGAAGAAATGCTTGCAATTTTTAAAAAATGGGCCGCATGGCTCTTTGCTTGGTTTTCTTCATTTTTTTGCTCAATCAAAGGAGAGCCAGTAATGTCTGCACTATCAGTTGAAGTCCCGTTTCCAGTTTTTTACGACAGGTCTGGTGAGCCTCTGGAGAATGGCTATGTCTGGATTGGACAGGCCAACCTTAATCCTCAGACCAACCCGATTCAGGTTTACTTCGACAAGAACCTCACTCAGCCAGCCGCACAGCCTCTGAGGACGCTGGCCGGATACATCTCGAACGCTGGAACGCCTGCACAGATTTATGTCGATAATATAAATTATTCAATATTAGTGCAAGATAAAAATGGAACAATGGTTTACAACTTTCCACAAAGCACTAATGACGATGCGTGTAGTATTGTTTATGACCCACCATTTGTCAATGCTGTTCCAACAACAGTTTGTTCTAAACTTGAAGAAGTAATTAGCGTTAAAGATTTCGGCGCTATTGGAAATGGTGTAGTTGACGATACTGGCGCATTTATTAATGCACTTGCTGCTGCTGGAGGAAATACAGTTTATGTTCCATCTGGTAGTTATAAAATTACTGGAACATTAGACGGTAATTTTGCCACTTTTGGAAATGTTACGATTGTTGATGGATATGTTAACTATATAAATAACGTATCAGTTTCAAATTCATCAGTTGTAATGTATAGAACTGTTAATTCAACAAATTCGACCCCCGGTAAATGGGTTGTTTTAACGCCAGAAGGGCCGCTTAACACAACAGGCTCAACAACAGAGGGTTTGCAAGAAGCAATTAATTATATTACGCAATACGGTTACGATCTTTATGTATATGGAAGCCCTGTTGGGCCTCCAAATTTTCCACCGCCGTACACAAGTTTTAATGGCCAAGAACCAGCCATTATGTTTTTAAATAGTCCAATTACTTTTTATCCCTTGCAAAAGGGCGTAATAAAAATTACTGATGTAACTTTGAATTTCAACAGCCCAGTTACGGGCGCAGCCATTACATTTGATTCAATCATTATTGCTGACATTGATTTTAGCGGGTCACAAATTGTATGCGCGGCCGCTCAAACGGGGGTACTATTTAAACCAACAAATTTTTTGCCCCAGGACGCTGCGGCTGGCATTGTTATTTCTGATTGCAGAATTAAATTATGTGCTGTTTATCCATTAGCACCAGGCTCCAATTGCGTATCAATCGATTGCACTGATGGGCCTTTTATTGGTGTTGACTTAAATATATCAGAATTAAATGCTGGTGCTTATGGATTAATTGTTGACCCAGCAACAAATGGATTTATTTCAAACAAAATTTTTATTCTTGATGCCCATGATCAAACGTCGGCATCTTTATCAATTGGAACTAATGCAACTAATGGCATAAATGCTTATGGAAACATTATTGAGTTTTTTGCCCAACCTGACACAGGTTGCGTTGGTATTGATATGTGGGGCGTTGACAACATTGTTCAGGCAACAGTATTGGGTAACCAAGGTTTGCCAGCGGTCGCTATTAAATTAGAAAGTTCAGCATCACAAAATATAATTCAAGCTGGAAGATTACAGGGAACAATATTAATTCAAGATTTGTCAACCACAAAAAGCAATTTAATACAATATGGAAGTGATGCCTGTTCGGTTTATTTAATAGCGGCAAGTCAATCAATACCAAATAATTCTGCAACAAAAATATTGTTTGATGACAAAGAGTTCGATCAAATGAATACGTTTAACACAGCCCTCTCACGTTGGATACCTGGGGTGCCAGGAAACGGTCAAATAAGCGCAAACATTAATTATTTAGATGCATTGCCAGCTGGTTCTGTGTTCAAAGCGGCAGTATACAAAAATGGAAACGTGTATAAACAAACAGCAGATGTTTCTGGTTCAAATGTTGGTGGCAATTCAATTGGTATTTCTTGCACAGTTCAAATTGATAGCCCAACAGATTATTTTGAAATTTATGCATTTCAAAACTCTGGTGGTGCAAAAAATATGAGCGGAAATCAAATTGATACTTGGGCAACTTTTAAAAGATTGTGAGAATAAAAATGACTTTTGATAGCCAAAAACAAAAAGATGAAATTTTAAAATATGTTACTGATGAAAAATTGAGAGAAGAAATTGTTAAAGCCAAAATAGTAGAACCCTGGGTTTCGGAAAGCGGAAAATAAAGGAATTATCATGTTAAAAACTATTTCGTCAATTACCAACGCAATCGGAGCCTTAAATTTTAAAGGCACTTGGAATGCTTCCACGAACACGCCCACAATTGTCTCTTCTGTCGGGGTGAAGGGTGACTACTATGTGGTCTCTGTGGGAGGTTCTACGAACATCAACGGTATCTCGAACTGGGGTGTCGGTGACTGGATCACGTTCAACGGTTCAGTCTGGCAGCGGGTCGAGGGCGGCGCGGATCTCAACGGAGTAAACTTGACGGTGTCTGGAAACTCAGACATGGGCAACATTCGTATTGCGTCCAACACAATCAGTAGCCAAAACACTGACGGCAACATTGACCTTACACCTAATGGCACTGGCCGAACCACAGTTACGAACCTTACTACGACTTCCCCCAGAATTGTTACAAGCCTAAACGACACTAACGGCAATGAAGTTTTTAATATTACGGCAACAGCATCAGCAGTTAATGAATTTACATTACAAAATTCGGCAACTGGGGCTGGTGTAATACTTTCATCAACTGGTGCTGATACGAATGTAAATATTAATATATCTCCGAAAGGTGCTGGAACTGTAAATATTGGTACAACATCATCTAGTGGGAAACTAACTGTACAGACAACGACAACGTCAGAAAGAGGTTTGTATGTAAAGCAAGCTGCCGCAAGCTCAAATGAAGCAACAGCTGCCGCTCGGTTTTCCAAGGCAAGTAATACCAGCACAACTGGTCAAGTTTTTGTGGAATTTACGATAAACAATGATGCTGCTGGGTCAGGACAAATTAACGCCAATGGTGCAAGTCAAGCGGCATTTGGTTCGTTTTCAGATGCAAGGTTAAAACAGAACATTGTAGATTTGTCAAATCAACTAGATAAATTATGTGCTTTGCGGCCTGTTGAATTTGATTACATTGAATCTGAGGGCGGCGGTCATCAAATTGGTTTTATTGCTCAAGAACTACAAGAAATTTATCCTGATGCTGTTGGTAAACGCGCTCCAGACGGTATGTTAACTGTAACTGGCTGGAACAAAACGGAAGCGCGACTAGTAAAAGCAATTCAAGAACAACAAATATTAATTGAAAACTTGGGCCAAAGAATTTTAAAACTTGAATCGAAAGGAAACTAACATGGCATCAGCATCACAATTTCCGTTTCAACCACTAGGGCCGTCGCACCTTATCGTTGCGAACGTCGCTCCACCCGCCCCGGTTCAGATCAGTGTTGATCCTGGCTCGACTGGTTATGGGCAGTATCGGATCATCAACAACAGCGCGGATACCGTGTTTCTTGGTGTCGGAGCGAACGCGGCCCAGGCGACTGCTCGAGCTGCGGCCATCGTTGCTGGTACGCCTCAGAAGACGATTGTCTTGGTGCCTGGCGCAGTCGAGATCCTCCGATTCAATGGCGATGCGTTCTTCACTGCTGCCTGCCCAGCGGGTGCAGCTGACATTTACATCACGCCTGGTCAGGGTCTATGAATGCAACTCGACCAGGTTGTCTTCAATTGGGCGGTAGCGGTCGCTGGATTCCTTGGTGGATGGGTACTCAAGGTGATCTGGGACGCGATCACTGACCTCAAGAAGGATATTCGTGCAATGGATATCAAGATGCACGAAGACTTCGTGAGGCGCGACGACTTCAAGGACGCAATGAGTCACGTTCAAAAAGACATGGACGAGATTAAGACCGACATGAAAGAAGGCTTTAGAACGGTCAACACGACTCTTGGTCTTATCTTCAAGAAGCTCGACCACAAAGAGGACAAAAATGTTTGATCCATTGAGCGTTGCCGCAATATTTGGCCCTCTGGCTGTTGAAGCAGGCAAGGCCGTCATTAATAAATATCTTGCGCCATCAGAGTTCAAGCCTGCGACGGTGGATCAATACGTCCAGATGCGAGAAGTCGATCTTAAAATGTTCCAGGCCATGAACGATGCTGGAGGCTCGAATCCTTCTTATCCTTGGGTGGACGCCATTGTGCGCCTAATGCGCCCCACTGTTGCGGCCATAGTCTTGGGAACTTGGGCTTACAGTAAGCTTGCTGGCTTTCCTTCAGATGCCATTGACAACTTTGCCGCGGCCATTGGGTTCTACCTATTCGGTGATCGGACTCTCTTCTACGCAAGGAAGGGAATGCAGAAGTAATGGATTGGGGGCGGTATCCGAGCTTTAAGGAGTCTGAGTTCGCTTGCAGGCATTGTGGCCAGGTCAAGATGGACCCCGACTTCATGCACCGCCTTCAGATACTTCGAGATCGGTTCAAGAAGCCTATGACGATCACCTCTGGCTACCGATGCCCACAGCACCCCATCGAGGCCGCTAAGAGCGCCCCAGGGCCGCACAGCACGGGTAAGGCAGCAGACGTTGGAGTCCAGGGCGCAGATGCCCATAGAATCCTATCTATTGCGCTTGATATGAACTTCAAAGGGATTGGGGTGCAACAGAAAGGTGACAAGAGATTTTTGCACCTTGATGATCTGACGGACGGTGCAAGACCGACAGTCTGGAGTTATTAGTTCTGCGGAGCTGGCCCACCGTCCAGAGATTCGTTCAACATTCTCCTTGCGAATCTGGTCAGCTCCGCACCCTGCTATCTTCCGTAGCAAGTCACATCGACAACAACATCGGCTGGCCTTCCGTTAATGAAGCGCTTGCCATAGATGACATAGTTGCGAAGACCAGCTTGCCTGCACTCCTCGATGGCCTGGATGACTTGCTGCCGAGACATCGCGAAGGTTTCTTTCTCGACCATCAGCTGAGACTCCCCAGAGCTGGTCATCGGTCCTGAACCAGGCAGAGACGAGCAACCCGCGGTGACGATACCGAGAGCGCAGAGCGCGACGTAGGTGAACATTTTCTTTCCTTCCATGATTGCTTTCCTTTCGAGTTAAAACGGGATGTCGTCATCAGAATCAACAGATTTGGAAGCCTGTGACGAATCAGGTCTCCCACCAACGAGGACAAGACGGCCCACCACGATCTCTGTGGTGTACTTATCCTGCCCATCCTTGTCAGTCCACTTCCGAGTCCTCAGGGAGCCTTCTATGAAGACCTGAGAGCCTTTCTTCAGGTACTCCCCAGCGACCTCTGCTGCCTTATTGAAAGCGCAGCACTTGTGCCATTCGGTGTATTCCTTCCTCTCTCCACTTTTCACGGAGACCGTCGAGGTGGCGACAGTGAAGTTACAGACTGCCGTACCGTCTGGCATCGAACGTCTTTCAGGGTCTGCTCCCAGGCGTCCTAAAAGCAAGGTTTTATTGACTGAACTCATTTGCTTTCCTTATCTATGGTTACTTTTAATTTGCCAGAACTCCAAAAGCCTTAAGAACATCTGCCAGCCGCGGTCCAAGTCTTCCTGGCTCCATTCGATCACTTGAACGAGGCCAGGATGGTTGCGACTGACAAATACGTTGGCGCACCTAGCGCGTTGAGCGCCCAGGCCCACCCGGTAAGCAGCGAGTTGCAAGAAATGCTCATCGAATGCCGAGACCTTGTCGTCTGGCCCGAAGTCTTTGGTCTTGATGTCACAGACAAACCCACCGAAGTTTCTTGAAGGATCGGCAGGGATAAAGAGATCACACTTTCCACCGAAGCCCAGCTCGTGGGCGAAAGACTTCTCTGAGATCCACTCCCAGTCATTGAAGTGGCTCGAGATAGCCGCGACCGCGCCCTCGACGTAATCGGCAAACTCTGGGTCATAGGATCGACCCTCGAAGTGAGCCTGAATCTCCGCATGGATTGCGGTCCCAAACTCCGCAGCCTGTTTGCCCTGCTCTTTAGAGTCCTCGATGATGCGGTTCACCCAGTCAGATTCCGACTCGCCTTCCTGGCGCGGCAGCGTTAGAGCTGCAAGCAAGACTTGATTCTGCTTCCAAATCTCAAGACCAGGCTTCGCAGCGACCCCAAGAATGGTGGTCACAGAAGGCACCAGATTGAGCTTACGAGCGTCTTTGAGGTTGGTGGGGCGGTCCTCACCCTTTGCCGACTTGACGGTGTAGGCAGGGACACCTTCGCGGGTGTACCAGTGGCCAGACTCTTTTGCGTGTTTGATTTCCATTTTCTTGCCTTTCAATGATTGATTAACGAACTTCTATTATGCCTCTTTCCCACAATAGTTGCAAGGTGCGCTCAAATGCCCGATCCCAAAGACCGAACCGGGTGCCTTTATCAAAGTCTTTACCCTGGTCGATCTGGGAATGACAGGCGTGGCACATGGCCGCGATTGCCCAATCGTGGGCCTTCATTCCCTTTCCTTTCCCGTGGCGCAGCTGATTCGAGTGCGCTGCGACCACCGTCCCATCCTCGATGCCGCAGACGGTGCAGGGAAGTTGCCTTACGGCCTCAAGCAGTTTCTTGTTGCGATAGTTCAAAGTGAACCCCTTTCTCTGATCCGAATGCGTAGGCCAGCTCGAGAAGGTCCGAGAACTCGCTCTTGGTCATTTTGCTGGTGGACGACCCTAAAACGACCCAGCCACCGTTGATGCCTGGCGCCATCCTCTGCTCTTTTTTTAACCCTGCGGTAAGTATGTGTTTCCAGTCTTCAGGACTCAGGAACTGCCCATGCCACTCGACCTGTTGGGATATATCTGTCAGGACTGCCCAGAGATGGGCATTTTGGTCTAGTGAGCGCCTTTTCTCACTGATCCTGACCTCATACCCTTCCGGGGCTTCAGAAACGGCTCTGAGGGCGTTTTGACGGGCAATCTGATGGGATAGGACGAAGATCTTCATTTTAGCCCCCGCATGATCCGAATAAGGTCTTTGACGGTGATCCCTTCGAGTTTTGCATATTCGAGTATCTGGTCGATCACTCTTTTCCGCAGCTCACGGATCTCTGTCTCTGCCGCGGCCAGGTCGTGGCGCAGCTGGTTGATCTCGTATTCTTGTGGAGTCATATCGTCACCAGCTCACCGATTCTGACTGCAAGCTGTCTCGATTTCTTGCCGGACAAGTAGACCTTGCTGGCGAGATCCTGATTCCCGATAAATATCGGTGCTGGCACTGGAATGCCGCGCTGTAGATACGCTTCGTCGGGCGACCTGGTTCCGACGAGCATCTCTGGGAACTCGAACTGACCGCGGGAGGTGTATGCCCTGTGTATCTCGCAGAATCGGTGCTGAAGGTATGACAGCTCGGTTTCCAGGGTCTGGCAGATCTTCGGCCATCCTCCAAGATCCATTACGGCGACATGGATTGCAGGGTCATCGAATACGACGTCCTGGTACTGCCCGATCCTTTGCATGGCCTCCAAGACCTTCCCCCAGGCCAGCAGCGCCTGGTCGGTCTTTGTGCCAGAGAGCTGCCGGATAATGTCGGCAACCTTGGGCGCGAACTGGCCAACGTCTGCATCTGTGGCGTGTTTGGTCATCGCCTTTTGGATCTGTTCCAGCTCGAAGCCCTGGCAAGCCTGCCACCATAGATCCAGAACGAAGGTCGAGGTGTCCTGGCGATAGTAGGACATGACGTTTTCAAGTAAGGCTTTGAACTGTGGTTTGTCATCTGGTTTCATTTGCTGTCTCCTTGGCAAGCCAGGCGTCACCGACTGCTCGGTTTCTAGCTTCCAGCGCTTCCTGGCGGTTTAACGATTTCTCTCTTACCCACTCGGCCTTAAAGCCTCTCCATCCGCGCAGCACACACTCGCGCAGCGCAGCTTCCAGATTCCATCCGGCCTTTTTGGCTTCCTTCTGGATTCCATCTATTGCAGTCTGAGTGATGGTAGCTCTTTGTGCCTTCCTATGCTGACAGAAGTCATTCCAGACCGATTCCTCGACATCTGGTGGCCGAGAAAACGCCGCAAGGCGCGTATTGTTTTTAACTGGTTCTTGGTTATTGGTTATTGGTTTATGTTTCTTGTTTGGTTGAACGTCCGTTGAACCGACGTTCAACGCCCGTTGCTTTCTGGCTTCAGCAGAGGCTTTACCGGCCACGCTGGCCTGTGCAGACTTGCCGTGATACTTGCAAATTTCCTGGTCTGCTCGTTTGTTTACCCAACCGTTTTCATCGAGCGTAAAGAACTCGTTAAGCACTCGTTCAACGTCCGTTGAGCATTCGTTCATGGAAATCAAACGAGCGCATTTTTCTGGCTCTTTTGGAAGTGGTTTCTCTTGGAGGTAGTAAAGGTCGAGGAGCCTGCGGTAAGCGAGGTCTTCGTCCCTGGAGAGATGCCGAGTGTGACTGGCATAGTCCCCGATGTTGAACTGGTAGTAGTGCAAGACAATCTCCATTGGCGCTGATCTATCCGGTGGAAATTCCGGGAAGCCAGCACCCTGACGGGTTAAGAACGGTCAGATAGACCAGCCCAATAGAGACTGCCATCCGACTTCCAATGCGCTTTCCACGGCGCAGCCTGATGATAACGTAGAACTGTGAAAGTTCAAGTGGAGGGCCAAGAATGCAAAACAACCGGCTCTCACCCCGGTGGCCCCCCAGAATCAAGACTAACCGAAGCGACCAGGTCGACCAAAATTAACCCACCAATAGCGTCAGCCAGGTCAATCGTGATGGGCCTAAAGTCTCGGTCATTGATCCCCCAGGCGTCTGCAACCCCGTCCAGCCCGGACTTGATCGAGGCAAGGCAGTTATCGAGATCCCGCGGCTGTCTGGTGGGCGGGAAGAAGGTCAATTTGAGCGCGTGACGGCCTTGTGGGAGTCTGATAAGGGATTGCCTGGCAATTGCCCAACAAGCCAGCCTGTAGGCTTTAGCAGCCTTTGCCTTGGCTAGTCTGTGCGTCCGAGAATTGGGAGAGAGTTCTTTCGGTGGCCAGGGAAGGGTAATCATCAGTTAACTGTAGGGGTTTTCGGATTAAGAAAAAATGAGCAGTCATCTATTGCAAAGGGGCTGGAAATGTGGACAATAGATCATGTTGTAACAATACCATCAACCTTGAAGGAGCAGAAAATGGACGATCTCGGCGCACTACACTACCAGCAGCAGCTGGAGCAGCAACAGCAGGAAGAGGATTACTTCAGCTTCAGAACCAATCACCCTGTTTACCATGAGTTCTCGATCGATGGGCAGCGCTGCGAGGATGGCGATCTCATCCTCAACATCGGGCAAGGCGGCTGCAAGGCATGGGTCGTTCTCACTCGGGAAGACGCAAAGACCCTGGCGCATTACCTAAAGGTCTTGACCAAATGAACCAACTAGGACTCTTTGAGGGCCGCGCCAGGCGCGACAAGGGGCTGGCCAAAGTCTCCCAGGGCTTTGGCTGGTGGCTCGATCAAGCCCGGTTCTTGGCAGAGAAAATCGCCAGAGAACAGGGGCGGGTCAGCTCAGACGAGATCCACCAGGTCTGCCCACTTCCAGAAGGCGCACACCACAACCTCATGGGCGCAGTGTTCAAAGACCCCCGGTTCAAACCCGTCGGGTATCTTCCGAGCAGGCGTCCAGAGGCCCACGGCAGGATCATTCGCATCTATTGCGTTTGACAATAGAACCGTTACAATAGAACTTCCACCAACCAAGAAGGAGCAGAAAATGAAGGTATATCAGGCAATCAACAAGGTTCAGCACGAACTCTCGAAGATTGGCATTGCCAAGGACTCGAAGAACCAGGTGCAGAACTTCAACTTCCGCGGCATCGATGCGGTCTATAACGCGATGTCACCGCTCTTGGCAGAGCATGGGCTGTGCATTCTCCCGAGGATGCTCTCGCGGATCTGCGAGGAGCGCGTCAACGCCAAGGGAACGGCGCTCTTTTATGTGACTGTCGAGGCCGAGTTCGATCTGGTGAGTGCTGAAGACGGGTCAAAGCACACGATCAAGACATTCGGTGAGGCGATGGACTCGGGCGACAAGGCGACAAACAAGGCGATGTCAGCTGCTTACAAGTACGCCTGCTTTCAAGCCTTTGCAATCCCGACTGAAGGTGACAACGACGCAGACGCGCACACGCATGAGGTTAAGGCTGCAAAACCAGTCAAGGTCGCAGAATCCATCATAGTTGACAATGAAATCGCAATCAATGAATCGGAGAACATCGATGAACTCAAGAAAATATTCACAGTCGCCATTAATGCAGTTCAGTCTGACCGGGAAGCAGTTGCAAGAATTACGGCAGCGAAGGATCGACGCAAAGCAGAACTCCAGACGGAACTGCCTGCTAACAGCGGTAACGCTGGTAAGCCTGTTCTTGCTGCTTAACTTCTTGCCGGAGTTATTCAGATGAACGAATCCCAGAAACAGTGGGGACTCGGGGTGCTGGTGGGGGTGTTTGCAACTACCCTCATCTGCATCGGGATCAACAAGATCAAGTCCCAAGAGCCACCCTCAGAAGTCTTGCCAAAAACCGTAATTGATGCGTACAACCAGGGCCTCAAAGACGCTTTAAGGCTCAATCCCGTGTCTCTGGAACTCGACCAGGCGTGTTTATCGCTCTGGGCCAACAAGCAACCCTTTAAGGAATAGAAAATGGAAACCATAGAAATGGACGGCGATAATTTCGTCATCGACATCGAGTCGATCAAGTACACAGACCCATGCCACCCTCGCTGGGCAGATTGCTGGGGCGATGTCGTTGGAGGCTACGAGATCTCTTTTCGCGCCTGGTGCGACGGGGAGATGGTCACCGATAATGTGATTCTTCGGTATCTTGAGAAGAAAATCATCGACCAGATCAAGGAGCAGAGCGATGAAACTTAGCCCTAATGAGCAAAAGGTCTTAGATTATCTCCGCAAACCACGGACGGCCATCGAAGTGCAGGACTATCTCGGTCACCAGATGCCCCCATACGGGATTCTGAGACTTCTTCAGAGACTCGACCTGGTAGACAAGGTCGGGCCGTACGAGAGGGCGCTATCGACTTTCGTGGCCTCTGGAAGACCCATGAAACTAGAGAAGAACTACATGGAGTACCGGGAGCCGCAAGTAGTCATGGGGGTGAAACTATGACCAAAGAAGAGATTTCCGAGCTGGTCGCAGCGCTTCCCCAGGGAATGGATGCAGACGAGTTCATCGTCAAGCTGGTTAACTGGGCGGTGGACATCGAGCGCGATGCAATCATCAAGATTCTTGAGGCGTACAAAAACCTCGATGCGTTTACTGCAAAACAGGTAAGTCAGGCAACAATAGAAGCAATCCGAGCAAGAGGGATCGATCTAGCCAAGGTTGGCGTGTGGGGTCATAAATGGGTTGGATTGACCGACGAAGAAAAACAATGGTTCAAGGGTTGTGGCCTTGTTGGTGTAGACATTATCGAAGCTAAGTTGCGGGAGAAAAACGGTGGATCACTAGCGCAGCCAAAGCAAGAACCTGTAGCATGAGCCAGGCGCGTTCGGGAATGTCACTACACCAGTGGGCAGCAGAGAACGGCTGGTTGCCACTCTACACAGGACCATAATGAATCTTTATCTTGCAATCATTTTTTTCTGCGTTGGCCCTAAATGTGGCCTGTTTGTTAACACGCAAGAGGCCCATCCAAACCTAGAAGCCTGCCAGGACGATCTGATAATAATGGTTCAAAAGATAAACCAGGCCGGAGCTGATTTTACCTACCCAGCCTGTGCGCCTCTCAAATTTATGAGAACAGCCTAAAAAATGAGGTGCAATAGTTGATATGCCCAGACTGTGAAACGAACACCAGAGTCAAAGAAACCAGGCAGATCGAAGAGCGTCGAACATGGATCAAAAGAAGAAGATACTGCCCAGCCTGCGACAAAGACTTCTGGACAATAGAACTGCCAGCCACAGACTTCGGAGAAGAAAATGAACAAGATCAAGTGGACGTTTATCGACACCTATAAAAGAAGACGGGTATTCAACAATCCCGTTATCAGCGCAATAGATGCAATCAGGAGAGCCTGGCAAGTCTGGCGTGGACAATAATTCTGGAATACAATTATTGCCAAGGAGAATCATCATGGAAGAGATCAAAAAAGAGCGCTCTGGCGCAGTCACTAAAATACGGGCCTGCTTGAACGGCCAGCCCTTAACTCACGCAGACCTCAGAGAGAAGCACCCCGAGCTGTCGGATGGCCAGATCAGCATGAGCCTGGCTCACCTACGCAAGAAAGGTCTGATCGAACAAGAGAAGATTGCAAGGGTCAAAGGATTCGGGCGTAAGGAAATCTGGACCTACAAACTCAAGACCGAAGCGCAAGCATGAAAAACCTCGGTGGCCGACCCAAAGAGCTTAATGACGCAATAATTGCGAAAGCGCAAGAGTACGTTGACGGCGCTTACGTTATCGACGAGCTTGTGCCAACTATTGTCGGGCTTGCCCTTTACATCGATAAGAGAAGGCAGACGATCTATGAGTGGGCTAAGGAAAACCCTAAGTTTTCTGACATCGTAGGAAAAGTTCTCGAGAAACAAGAGAGAGGACTGCTCAAGGGCGGTCTAATGGGCGACTACAACGCTTCAATCAGCAAGCTGATGCTGACCAAGCACGGATACTCAGATAAGGTTGAGAGCGAGATTAGCGGCCCTGGCGGCGGTCCATTGGTTTCAGAGGTGAGATTGACCATTGTCGACCCTCAACATTGAAATCCCACGCTGGGCCGTCGATGTTCTAACTAAGCCAGCTCGATACCGCGCAGCCTTCGGTGGCCGAGGATCAGGCAAATCCCACGCATTCGCTGAATACATCATCAGAAGGTGCGTGACCAATAAGACAGACGTTGTATGCGTCCGTGAGGTCCAGAAGTCGCTCAACCAGTCAGTCAAGAAGTTGCTCGAGGAAAAGATCGAGAAGCTCCAGGTCGGGCAGCTCTTCGAGATCCAGCGGGATCAGATACTGACCCCCCGCGGTGGTCGGATCATCTTCCAAGGGCTTCAAAATCACACAGCCGACTCGATCAAGTCTTTGGAAGGTTACGACCTCGCCTGGGTGGAAGAGGCTCAGAGTCTTTCCCAGCGCAGTCTGGACCTATTGCGCCCGACGATCAGGAAGCCTGGCTCGGAGCTGCTCTTCACCTGGAACCCGAGACTAGAGTCCGATCCAGTCGATCATCTCTTGCGTGGCCCGAACCCACCGCCTGATGCCATCGTCGTTGAGGTCAATTACGAGAACAATCCCTGGTTCCCGGATGTCCTGAAAGCCGAAATGGAGTACGACAAGGCCAGGGACATGGACAAATATCTCCATGTCTGGAAGGGATCGTATGTCACCAACTCCCAAACCAGAGTCTTCAAGAACTGGAAGGTTGAGGAGTTCGAGGCTCCGAAAGACGCAATCCACCGCCTGGGCGCTGACTGGGGATTCGCCATAGATCCGACAGTCCTGGTGCGTTGTCATATTGTTGGCCGCACTCTGTTCGTTGATTACGAGGCTTATATGGTTGGGTGCGAGATTACGGACACGCCAGCCCTGTTCTTCTCGGTCCCAGAATCAGAGAAGTGGCCAATCGTCGCGGATTCCTCCCGGCCCGAGACAATCTCTTACATGAGAGCCAATGGATTCCCCAAGATAATGAGCGCGGTTAAGGGAGCTAATTCAGTTGAAGAAGGTGTCGAGTGGCTCAAGTCTTATGACATTGTGGTGCATCCGCGGTGCATTCATACCATCGACGAGCTGACGCTCTACTCTTACAAGCAAGACCCGCTGACTGGGAAGATTCTGCCCAGGCTCG
>Ga0194115_10003183_pt1 | contig 18612 bp, 18 predicted proteins | sample TA2MahsurfametaG_3_FD_148656 | JGI IMG/M metagenome (GOLD analysis project Ga0194115, IMG submission 148656) | Freshwater microbial communities from Lake Tanganyika, Tanzania - TA2015002 Mahale S4 surface | ecosystem: Environmental > Aquatic > Freshwater > Lake | place: Tanzania: Lake... | reverse complement strand
GACGCCAAGGTTGCCGCCGTGGTCGCCGTGGTCAAACCGTGGTAAGTGCTTGAGCCGTCAGCAGTTACGGGCGCGGGGTCTGATAAGGTGCATTATGTTAACCCACGGGGGGTGAGGCGTGCGCGAGAACCAGAGAGAGTCGGCGGCTGGGAGTGAGGGGTCAGGAGAAATTGGCCGGGGCGTGAGATTCTCACGGCGACCGGGGGGCTATGGGCCACCCGCGCGTTGGCGAAAGCCGTTGCCCCACCCTCCCCCACACGGTTTGCTATTTTCGAATACCCGCGTGTGCGTATGAATGTGCATTTTTCTAGCCGGACTGATCAGTGGGCAACGCCGAGGGGGTTAGTGGAGGCGTTGGGGCGAGAGTTTGGGCCGTGGGAGTTGGATGTGTGCGCGGGGGCGTCGAATGCGGTGTGTGCGCGCTGGTATGGGGTGGAGCAGGATGGGTTAGCGCAGCGGTGGGAGGCGGGGTGTTGTTGGATGAATCCGCCGTATGGGCGGCAGATTGGGCGGTGGGTGGCGAAGGCGGCGGCGAGTGTGCGGGAGGGGGACTGTCAGCGGGTGGTGTGTTTGTTGCCGGCGCGGACGGATACGCGGTGGTGGCGGGTGGTGCGGGAGGAGGCGGCGTTGGTGCGGTTTTTGCCGGGACGGGTGAAGTTTGGGGACGGGACGGGGGCGGCCCCGTTTCCATCGGCGGTGGTGGTGTTTGACCGCACGGCGTGGCCGAGTTTGACGCCGATCGGATGGCGTCCATGATTGACTTGGGGTATCAGCCGCGTGCGCCGCAGTTGGCGTTGCATACGGCGATGGAGGGGCATCGGTGGGTGGTGGCGGTGTGTCATCGGCGCATGGGGAAGACGGTAGCGGCGGTGAATCACCTGATTATGAAGGCGTTGGAGTGTCAGCGGGAGCGTCCGCGATTGGCGTATATTGCGCCGACGTTGAAGCAGGCGAAATTGGTGGCGTGGGATTACTTGAAGCACTACACCGACCCGGTGCCGGAGCGAGAGCAGCGGGAGTCGGAGTTGATGGTGAATTTGCCCGGTGGGCGGCGGGTCACGTTGTTTGGGGCGGACAATCCGGATGCGATTCGGGGGGCGTATTTTGATGGGGTGGTGTTGGATGAGTATGGGTTGCAACCCCCCAATTTGTTTCCCGAAGTGGTCAGGCCGCTCTTGAGTGACCGGCAGGGGTGGGCGACGTTTCTGGGCACGCCCAATGGCCGCAATGAGTTTTGGCGGGTGTGGCAACGGGCGCAGCAGGACGAGAGTGAGCAGTGGGCGGGGGTGATGTTTAAGGCGTCCCAGACGGGGATTATTTCTCCCGAGGAACTGGTCGATGCCCGTGCCGCCATGACGGAAGAGCAGTATCTGCAAGAGTATGAGTGTTCGTTTGAGGCGGCGGTGCGCGGGTCGATTTACGGCAGTGAGCTGGACTTGGCCCGACAGGAAGGGCGCATCACGCTCGTGCCGGTCGATCCGGTTCTGCCGGTGCATACGACGTGGGACTTGGGAATGGGGGATGCGACCAGTATCTGGTTTTCGCAGCATACGAAGACGGGCGAGGTGCGGCTGGTGGATTATTACGAGGCGTCGGGGGAGGGGTTGCCGCACTATGTCAGCGTGTTGCAGCAGAAGGGCTACGCGTATGGGGAACATTACGCCCCGCACGACATTCAGGTGCGGGAGCTGAGCAGTGGGCGGAGCCGGTGGGAAGTGGCGCAGGGGCTGGGGATCACGTTTAAGATTGTCCCCAGAATCGCCAAATGGGCGGGAGGGGAACTGGAAGAGGGCATCCATGCGGCCCGGATGTTGCTGCCCAAATGCTGGTTTGACCAAAAAAGGGTGGCAACGGGACTAGATGCTCTGCAACACTATCGACGAGATTTCAATGCCCGCCTTGGTGAATTCAAAGCGACCCCGATCCATGACTGGTCGAGTCATGCCGCCGATGCTTTCCGGTATCTGGCGATCTGGGCGTCTGCGCCCACACAGGCACGCGAACCGGTGTATGGCCGACCGTTGCCAAAACAGTCGTCCGTCTCCGCATGGATGGGCGGGTAACGAAAACGCAGGTCAGAACCACGATCAGCCGACAGGAGCCGAGGTCGTCTAATGCCCACGCTGGCTAAACTGGCCGAGATGATCCAGCCCATGCCGAGCCATTGGCAGGGGGAAGAGTACGGGTTTGGGCCAGACAATTATGGTTTGCTGACGCGGGCAAAGGGACAGGGCTACTGGGGGCCGCTGCAAACGGCCAGCGGGCAAATCATGACGGAACTGTCCATCGGCGTGCCGATTTTTGGCCAAGAAATGGAGATTCCGACGCTGGTGCCGACCCTGACGTCGCAGCAGATTCAAACGCTGCTGGCGCTGCCAGAAGGCCAGCCAATTCCCAACGATATTGTTCGTGCGGCGGCCAAGCACGCGGAAATGCGCGTGCAGCAAGGCAAAAGCCCGTTTGCACAACCAGACGACACGCAAAAGTGGCTTAACGCCAAAATGGCCGCTGCGCGGCAGATGCGGAAGCGGTAATGGCTGAACGATCCGTTGTTGACGAAGCCAAGTCGCGGTTCGATCTGGTCTGCTCGGCAGAAAACGAACAGCGCAAGCGCGAACTTGAGGATTTGGAGTTTGACGCCGGGAACCAGTGGCCGGATGAGGTGAAAGCGGCGCGCGGTGGACAGGTGGTGGACGGCGTGCCCATTCCGGCCCGTCCGATGCTGACGATTAACAAGCTGGATCAGCCGATTCAGTTAATTATCAACCAGCAGAAAAACGCCAAGCTGGGCATTGAGGTGCGTCCGGACTCCGAAGACGCGTCGGATGACACCGCCGAGGTGTTGCAGGGGCTGATTCGGCACATTGAAGTGCAGAGCCGAGCGGACTTGGCTCGGTCATGGGCGTTTGAACGCGCCGTCAAGTGTGGGCGCGGGTTTTACCGCATTCTCAAGAAATTTGCGGATGAGTCGGGGCAGGAGTTTGACCAAGAACTGGTCATTGAGCGCATCCTAAATCAGGGCGCGGTGTATCTCGACCCCTATGCCCAGCAGCCCGACTGGTCGGATGGCGAATGGGCCATCATCTCCACCATGATCCCGGCGGATCGCTACAAGAAAGAATTTCCCGAGTCGTCGCTGGCTGCGTCGTTGGATGATGAGTTTGCGTCGCTGGGGGATTCGGGCGACAACTGGTATGGGGAAACCGAAGACGGGCAGCAGGCCGTGCGCGTCGTCGAGTATTTTGTGGTCACCCGCATCCCCAAAGAACGCGTCGCGTATCTAAACGACCGGGGCCAGCTGGTGACCGCATGGGCGGACGAACTGCCGGAGGCGCTCGACCCGGCGAACATTCAGCAGCGGCGGATGACCGAGCAGCGGTCGGTCATGTGGTACAAGCTGAACGGGCAGGAGATTCTTGAAGAAGCCGAGTGGGATGGGCAGTATATCCCCATCATCCCGGTAATTGGCCGCGAACAGAATATTGACGGCAAGCGCAAGTGGCTGGGGATCGTGCATCCGTCCAAGGACGGGCAGCGATTGTTTAATTACGCGGTGTCCACGGCGGTCGAAACGGCGGCGCTGGAACCCAAAGCCCCGTTTATTGGCTATGAAGGCCAGTTTGAAGGCCATGAACAGGCGTGGGCGCAGGCCAACATCCGCAACTTCCCGTATCTGGAAGTGAAGCCCATGACGCTGGGCGGACAGGTCGCGCCGCTCCCGCAGCGCAATACCGCAGGCGCAAACCTCGGCCCGTCCTTGGCTCTCGTGGATCAGGCCGACAGCTACATCAAATCCACGACCTTTGTGTATGACCCGTCACTGGGGTCGAGTGCCGGGTCGCGGTCGGGCCGAGCGGTGCTGGCCCTCCAGCAGCAGGCCGATATCGGCAACTCCAACTATCTGGACAATCTGGCGTCCGTCTCGATGACGTATGAGGCCAAAGTCCTCTTGGACTTGATCCCGAAAATCTACGACCGGCCCGGACGCGTGGCGCGTATTCTGGGCACCGATGATGAAGTGAAGCAGGTCATGCTGAACGCGCCCTTCAGCGTGTCCGAGAGTGGCCGTCCCATCCCGATGCTGCCGGGTGCCCCCCCTTCTTCCCCGGTGCCGGGGGGACGGCCACGCAATATTAAGCGGTATGACTTGGCGCAGGGCAAATACGTCGCCACGGTCAGTGTGGGTCGGGCGTATCGCACCCGCGTTGAGCAGGGCGCGGATGAACTGGCGCAGGTGTTGCAGACCAGCCCGAACCTGATGCCGCTGATTGGCGACCTCTACTTCAAGTATCGAGATTTTCCGGGGCACTTGGAGATTGCGCGTCGCCTGAAAAAGATGGCGCCGCCCGAAGTGCGCGAGGATGATCAGGAACTTGACCCGCAGCAGTTGTTGGCGCAGTTGGAGCAGATGAAGGCGGAATCGGGCCAGATGATCGAGCAGATGACCAAGCAGATGGAGGAAATGACCAAGACCATCGAGGGGAAGGTCATCGAGCAGCAGGCGCTCCTCCAGAAGGCGCAGATTGAAGCACAGGCGCGGGTGCAGGTCGCAGAGATTCAGGCACAGGCGCAGATGGCGGTCATCAACCAGAAGACCACCTCCGGTGACCTGAAGGCGCAGTTGTCGTCCGAGACGACGTTGCTGGCGAAGCAGCGCGACACGGACGCGAAGATGCAGTTGGAACTGCTGAAGCAGATTGCCAAACAGCAGCAGCAGGCGCGGGAGTCGGCCAACGTCTCGCCCACCGTCAATGTGGTGGTGAATGCCGACGGCCCAGCAGACGACGAGAATGGCGAAATGAACCTCGGCGGGTATCCGTCGCGTGAGGAGGCTGAATGAGTGTGACCGTGGAATCTGCGTCGTTTGTGGTCGATACGAATACCGGCACCGCCGAGCAGGTGATGGCCGATCTCCAGACCGGAGACGCCACCCTCCAGAAAGACCCCGACTCCGCGACCGCCGCTGCCCCCAGTGACCCCGTGCCCACCGACGCGTCAGAGGCTGGCAAAGCCCTCGCGAATCGCAAACGGTCACTCGAAGGCCGGAAACAAACCATTCAGGACGAGATCAATGCCCTTGTGCGGCAGCGCGGCGACACGCAGCGGGAACGCGATGCAGTCGCCCGAGAACTGGAGTCGCTCCGCGCCGAAAAAGCGCGACTGAGTGCGCCACAGGCGTCGATGCCGATGGCGGCGGCGACGCAGCCCGTGCCTCCGGCAAGTGATGATCAAGAACCAACCGAAGAGCAGTTCCACGACTACGCCTCGTATGTGAAGGCACAGGCTCGGTGGCAGGCGCGGGAAGCGATTCGGGCGTTTCAGGAAGAGACGCGGCAGCAGCAGGCCGCGCATTCGCGGCAGCAGTGGCAGCAGTCGCGTGACCAGCAATTTGCGGAGCGGCTGACCGAAGCTGCCAGCCGCATTCCGGATTTCAATGTCTTGGTGAATCGGGAGGACATTGAACTCTCTCCGCCAATGGTGGATGCCATCAAGGAGTCGCCCGTGGCGGCAGAATTGATGGTACACATGGCGCACTATCCCGAGGACGCCCAGCGCATTGCCGCGCTGCACCCCGTGCTGGCATTCGGGGAAATGAAGAAACTGGAAGCCCGTCTGGAGATCGCGTCAGGCCGTGGGTCATCGACTCCAGCATTCATCTTCTCGAAGGCAAAACCCCCCATTCGACCCGTGGGGAGTGCGCCGTCACGTACCGTCGATGACGCGACTGACATGGACTTTGGGCCGGAATACGTCCGGCGCATGAACACGCAGGAGCGAAAGGCGCGACGGTACTGAGGTTAACATGGCGAATACACTCGTAACTCCAACTTGGTACACAAAGGAGACGGCACGTATTCTGGTGAACAATCTGAAGTTCGCCGCAAACGTGAACCGTTCGTATGATGATCAGTATGTGCAGGCAGGGGCCAAGGTCGGCTACACCGTCAATGCGCGACTGCCCCAGCGGTTTCAGGTGACGGAAGGTCAGGCGCTCCAGATTCAGGGGCTGAACGACCAGTATGTGCCGATCACCCTGACGCACCAGAAGAACGTCGCGTTCTCGTGGTCAACCGCCTCCATGACGCAGGAAATCGACATGGTGCGGAAGCGGTATGTCGAACCGGCGGCGGTGGCACTGGCAAACATCGTGGACTACGACGGTCTGACGACGGTCTATAAGGACGTCTATCAGGCGGTCGGCAGCCCCGGTGTGGTGCCGAACACCAACCTGACGTATTTGCAGGGCGGGGCCAAGCTGACGAACTCAGCAACGCCGTCCGAGGGCCGTCTGGCGATCCTTGACCCCGTGTCGATGGTGACCCTTGCCAACGCCAACCTGAGCCTCTTCAACCCGGCAGCGCAGATTTCCGAGGAATATCGCACGGGGCAGTTTGCGTCCCGCGCTCTCGGATTTGCCGAGTGGTATGAAGACCAGAACGTTGCCAAGCACACGACCGGCACGTTTACGGCCTCGACCCCGCTGGTCAATGGGGCCGGTCAGACCGGTTCGTCGATTATCGTGGATGGCTGGGCCTCGGGTGCAGCGTCGCTCAAGAAGGGCGACATCTTCACGATCGCTGGGGTCTTTCAGGTCAACCCGGTGTCCTACGCCTCGACTGGTCAGCTTCAGCAGTTTGTGGTGACCGCTGACACGTCGGATTCGGCGGGGTCGATGACCATCCCGATCAGCCCGTCTATCATTACTTCGGGCCAGCTCCAGACGGTCAACGCCTCGCCGGCGGACAACGCCGTCGTGACGGTGCTGGGCGCGACCTCGCCGACCGCTGGCACGCTGGCGACGACCGTCACTCCGCAGTCGCTCCTGTATCATCCCGACGCGTTTTCGATGGTCATGGCCGACCTGCACAAGCCGTCGAGCGGCGCGGAGACGACCTCCGTCCGGTCGAAGGAACTGGGCATCAGCATCCGCATGGTGCAGCAGTACCAGATCGGCACCGATCAGGAGCCGACCCGTATGGACATCCTGTATGGCTGGGCCACGCTGCGTCCGCAGCTTGCGTGCCGCGTCTACAGCTAAGAGAAAGGAGACACAGACATCATGGCTCTGACACGTACTACGATTGCCGCTGCGGTATCAGCGGATGCGCTCATCATCCCGGTGACCTCGGCCTCCGGGTTCGCGGCGGGTAACTTCCTCCGCGTGGACAACGAATTTATGCAGGTGGTGTCTATTTCTGGCGCCAACATCAGCGTACGTTCGCGTGGCGATTTCGGCTCTGCCGCACTCGCGCACAACATTCTGGCTCCGGCGACCACGGGTCTGGCGTCCGACCTGCCGAACTTTGCCGATGGCGAAGTCGCGCAGGTCGATCCGTCCGGACAGGCGATGGTCACCGCCTCGGTGGATGGTGCCCTCAGCATCCCGAATCAGGACACCCTGATTCTGGTGCAGAAGGCCGGGGTCTGTGCCATGACCCTTGCGAGTCCCACCACCGCGCAGGATGGGCTGGAACTCACCATCCTGTCAGCGACCGCCAATGCCCACACCGTGACCTACACGCCGGGGTTCTTTGGCGACACGACCTCCTCTGATGTGGCGACGTTTGCCGCTAAGGTGGGGGCGTCGATGACCATCAAGGCGCAGGGTGGCAAGTGGGGCGTCGTGGCCCTTGCCAACGTGACGCTGGGGTAAGTCTGGAGGGTGGGGGCTTCGGCCCCCACTCATTCAGGAGGGTGTATGCAGATTGATCCGTATAACCGAGCCGAGGCGGTGGTCAAAAGTGACACCGTAAACCTGCACAACGGCCTGACCGAAGCCCTACAGGTGGGGGGCGCGGGGGTGGTCGCGGCAGTGTTTCAGGACAACAGCGTGGTCAACATCACGGCCATTGCGGGGCAGATTCTGCCCATCAAGATTAAGCGCGTGAACTCCACAAACACGACGGCGACAGTCATGACCGCGTTGTATCGGGTGTGACATGCAGGTCGACCCGTATCATGCGTGGGTGTCGGTGACCGCCAGCGATACGGTGAATTTGCCGAACATTGCCGGCGCGCTGTATGCCGGGTCAAACGGCGTCAGTCAGGCTGTGAGTCAGGATGGCACCGTCGTGGCGTTTCATTGCGTGACGGGGGTGGTCATCCCCATCAAGGTAAAGCGCGTCAATAACACCAGCACCACCGCCAATCATCTCGTGGCGTTATATCGGCAGTAGCCCATTCAGGGCGACCGTCCGCCTCCGGATTGAGGCGCAGAAGGTAGGATGGCATGGCAGTCGTTCGCACAGGCGAGACGGATTACGAGCAGGAACTGCACAAGTGGGACAAGCCGTATCGGTATGAGCCGTATCCCAAGATGATTTATCGCGGCGTGCTGAAGGCCAATGGCAAGCACGATTTCGAGGACATGATTGTGGGTAGCGACCGCGAACTGGCCTCGATGAAGGCGGACGGATGGGTCGAGTCCCCCGACCACGCCGTGCTGGGCGTGGAGGCGCAGGAGTCGGCCATCGCGAATGCGGCGGCAGAGAATGCGTTTAAGGCCAAGCGCATGAGCGCGAAGGCCCAGAAAGAACTGGCTGCGATTGAAGCAGCCACACACCGGCACGTAGCCGAGTAGCTACGCGCCCCGTGAGGGCGAGATGACGACACGCGATCTGATTAACGCCAGTCTGAAGCGGCTGGGCGTGCTGGATGCGGCAGAAACCGCCGCCCCGCAGGACATGGCAGACGGGTTGCAGCGTCTGAACGACCTCATTGATGGCTGGGGGACAGAACGCCTGACCATCTACAAGAACGACCGCACCACATGGCCGCTGGTGCCGAATCAGTCAACTTACACCATTGGATCGGGCGGCGACTGTGACATCGTCCGCCCGGTCTTTATCAGCGACCTGAACTTTATCGATACGTCCCAAGACCCCGATTTGGAGATGGGGTTGTCGCCGCTGACAACGGATGCGTGGTCGCGCATCCCGCAGAAGGGATTGACCAGCACGTATCCCACAAGTTTCTACTACAACGCGACCTATCCGCTGGCCGAGGTGACGTTCTGGATGATCCCGACGTCCTCGACGCTGTTGGGCGTAATTTACACCCCCACGGCGGTCACCGAACTCGGCCTGAACGATGTGATTAGCCTCCCGCCGGGGTATCGGCGGTTTTTGCGCGACAATCTGGCGGTTGAACTGGCCCCCGAGTTTGATTTGCAGCCGTCGCAGACGCTGGTGATGTCGGCAATGGAGTCGAAGGCTAACATCAAACGCGCCAACATTCGCCCCTATGACTTGTATGTTGACCCCGCGCTGCGTCCACGGCAGGGCCGTTACAACATCTTCTCGGATACCCCGTAATGGCTCAGTATCCGCTGTTCGTAAACGCATCGTATCAGTCGCAGTCGCCCATTGCCGATCAGGAAGCGCTGATTAATTGGTATGTGGAGCAGATGGAATCGCCGGGGGCCACGGTCAGAACGGCCTTGTATCCGACGCCGGGGGTCGAGGCGTTCGCCACGGTGACCCAGCAGGGTGGACGGGCCATGTTTGCTCAGGCGGGGCGGTGTTTTGCAGTTGTGGGGCAGAAGTTTTATGAAGTGTTTAGCGACGGCACCACGACAATTCGCGGGACGGTCGTTGACGACCTCCTCCCCGCCACTATCAGCAGCAACGGCGATGGGGGATTGGAACTCTTCATCACCGCTGGTGGGTTGGGATACACCTACGACCTGCAAACCGATACCCTGACGCAGACCGTGGGGGCAGGGGGCACGAACCTGACCAGCACCGTCGCCTCGTTTGGTGGCTCGCTGTATGGCTACTTCGTGGTGTTTGATGCCACCGACAGCCGGTTCTACATCTCAGATTTGCTCGATGGCACGACATGGGATCCCACGCAGTTTGCCGAACGCACCATCGGGCAAGACCCGTGGGTGTCCATGTATGTGTCGTCCTACGGGCAGATTTGGCTGTTCGGAGGACAAACCACAGAAGTCTGGTTCAACAACGGCACCTCGCCCTTCCCGTTTGCGCCTGACCCCTCGGGACTCCTGCCGTATGGCTGCGCGGCCCCGTATTCGGTGCGCGAGGCGGGTGACCAGATTGTGTGGCTGGCGACAACCTCCAACGGCGGGTATCAGGTTATGGCGGCGAAGGGGTTTAGCCCGCAGCGCATCTCGACGTATGCGCTGGAAAACACCATCGGCAGCTATGCCACGGTCGATGACGCCTACGGCGAGACCTACAACGACCTTGGTCACATGTTCTACCTGCTAACGTTCCCGACCGAGCAGCAAACGTGGTGCTATGACTTCCGCACGGGGCTGTGGCACGAACGCGGGACATGGCTGGCCGAGGACAACGCGTACGACGCGTGGCGGCCCCAGTGGCACTGTTTTGCGTTTAACAAGCACCTCATAGTGGATCGGGAAACTGGCACGATTTACCACATGAGCAAGGACTTTGCCTTGGATGTGGGCGGTCGCCCCATTCGGCGGCTGCGGCGTGCGCCAGCTATTTTTCTGGAACACAGCAAACTCAAGGTGTCCAAACTGGAAGTGTTTCTGGAGTCGGGGCTGGGCACGGCCACCGGGCAGGGGGAGAATCCGACCCTGATGCTTCGGGCGTCTCCGGATGGCGGCAAGACATGGGGCGTCGAGCGGACAGCGACCGCTGGGGCGATGGGCAATTATCGGACCCGGTGTCTGTTTTGGCGACTGGGGCAGGTGAGAAATCGGGTGTTTGAGATTAGTGTCTCTGACCCCATCCCGTGGCGCATTTTGGATGCGTTTCTGGATGTGGCGCAGGAATCGGCATGATCCCGTCGTTCCCGTTTCGTGAGCGGCTGATTGGGTTGGATGCGTTTGCCCAAGGCATTGTGACCCAGCCGTGGCAGGTCTGGTTGCGTGGGGTCACCGAAGCCATCAATGCCACACCGCGGGTGCAATCGAGCGTGACAGGCACCCCGACGGGTGCTAGCATAGGCACCACCACACTGCTGGCCGATACGGGCAGTGCGGGAGTGTTTCGCGTGTCGTGGTTTCTGAGAATCACGCAAGCGGCCACCACGTCGTCCAGTGTCGCTGTAACTGTAGGGTTCACCGATGGGGTGGCGCTTACGATCAGCGGCAGTGCCGTCACCGGCAACACCACCACCACCATCCAGCAACAGACGGTTCTCGTCCGGTGTGACGCGAACTCAGTCCTGACCTACAGCACGACCTATAGCAGTGTCGGGGCGACGGCGATGCAGTATGCGTTGAGTGTGACTGTGGAGCGCGTTAATGGCTGAACGCGAGATTGACCCAACCGATCCCGGAACGGGCGCAGGCGGCGGCGTTCCGGCATGGATTTACAACCCGAATGCAATGCCGCCCCCGGCAGACACGGGCTACCAGTGGCGGTGGTTCACGGGCGACAACAATCCCCGGTGGATTTATGTGCCGACGACATGGACGCCGCCGCGTTCAGCCACCGCTGCGCCCGGTGACCCGAACGCCACGCCGCCCCCATCGGGGCCGATGACCCGCGCGCAGCGCGATGCGTTGACACGCGGCACGCTGGGCAATCTGGAGGGGTTCATGGCGCGGTCGTCGTATGGCAGCGACCTGAAGGCCCGGAACTCGGTCAAGAACACGTTTGCCACGATTGCCAGCCGGTATGCCTCCAAGCCGTCCAGCCTTGACCAGATTCTGGCAGACGCGGACTTCAAACGCCTGTTTCCCAACGCCAAGAAGGTCGGGTTCGACAAGATCGATTTTGGCGGCGTCAAGAGCGACTTTGAAAGCGGCACACCTGTAGGGATCGTGGATGTGCTGACGGCGGCAGACCCGAACACCGACACCGCGCGAGGCTGGTGGTGGGGCCATGACGCTGGGGGCACGGGGCCGACGACGTATCGCCCCGATACCAGTGGCTCGGGCGCGCAGGGCGCGACGGGTGGTTCGCTGCCCCCCTATGACAGCAGGCGCTTTGGCACGGAGGCTCTGACGAAGACGCCCGAGGAGCGCGGGTGGTTCACGCTAGCCGAGTTGGGGTTCACGGGCGACCGCGCCAACGAGACGCCCGAGGACATTTACAAGCGCAACCGCGACGCATCGGCCACCGACAACACCGCGCAGTATTGGGACATGGCTCCGGTCACGGTGCCGAAATACGAAGAGAACTACATCGACCAACGCGCAAGGGAGCGCAATCGGAAATACACTGGTCGCCTCATTACGCTGGCGTCGTTGTTTGCCGGATTGCCCGGAGGTGGCACAGCGGCGGCGGCTCCACGGTCATCATTGGGCAATTGGGCGCGGAATATTCGGTTTTAACACACAAGGAACACGCATATGAATCTTGGCGAACTCTTCAAAACCATCGCGCCGTTTGTGCCGCTGGGCACCACCTACATGGGAGGCCGTCAGGCGCAGTCTGCTGCTCGCATTGGCGCGTCACAGGCGCAGCAGGCGGCAGAGCAGGCGTATCGCCAGCAGATGGCGATTTTGGCTGAGCAGCGGATGCAGGCCGACGCGCAGATGAAGCAGTTGCAGGCGCAGTTTGAAGCGGAGCAGGCCAACATTGCGGCGCAGATGGAACAGCAGCGCATGACCGCCGAGCAGCAGCGCATGATCAACGAAGCCAGTCTCGGGATGTCGCGGGAACGTTTGGCGATGGACAAAATGGCAATGGATGAAGCCCGTGCCGAGCGTGAACTGAGGCGGCAGCAGTCGGCCCCCTTCCGCGAAGCTACGTTGGCGTATCTGGCCCAGCCAATACAGCCGTTCCGTCCATCGATTGGCCTGTATAAGAGGTAGCCATGACTGTTGAAAGTTTGCAGCGGTGGGTGCAGCAACGCTACGGGCGTCGCCTCAGCGATAGTGAACTGAATAAGTTGGCCGAAGCCGTGGGCTATACGGGTGGCCCCATTTCAGAAGAGGTGTTTACCAACGCGCAAGACCTTGTAGATCAGGCGGCGGCAGACGCAGGGATTCCGGTGTTGTCTGAACAGCCGGCGCCGGTTTCCGGCACCTTGCCAATCGAGCAACCCGGCGAACTTGTGCCAGACGGCCCCGGGACGCCGCGCACGGGCGGCAGGACGCCCGTGGAAACAGAGACGTTTGATATCAACGCGGCCCGTGAGGCCATGATCAACGAGGTGCGTAACGCCTACGGCGGTTACAACCTGAATGACGACCAGTTGCAGCGCATTTGGGAATCCGTCAGCGCCAATGGCGTCACGAGCGTCGATCAGGTCGTGAATGCGGCGATGCAGTGGTTGTCGATTCCTGCCAATCGGGACAGCATTCTTGCGTTGGCTGCTGGTGGCACCGGTGACACTTCGGGAACCACGGGCGGCGGCACGGGCGGCGGCACGGGCGGCGGCACGGGCGGCGGCACGGGCGGAGGCGCGGGTGGCGGCGCACCGGGCGGCGGCACACCGGGTGGTGGTGGTACCGTCGGAGGCGCACAGCCAATCACGAATCTGGACGTGGACACCACCAACATGCTGAAGGAGTGGTGGAAAAAGACGTTCCTGACCGACCCCACCGATGCCCAGCTATTGGAAGTCGCACGGCGGGTGAACTATACCGGCGGGGCCATTAATCCGCGTCTGTTTGCTCAGATTCAGAATGCGGCAGAAGGGCTGATGCGCGAGGGTGGCTGGCGACCAATGGATCAGCCAGACTTCAATAACTATTTGCCGACGTTTGGCTACGAGGAATTCAACTTTGCCGACGCGCCCCCTGCGGGATATCAGGCAGGGCCAGCGTTTACGCCGGAGGCGTTTACGTATGGCGAGCAGGGGCCAGCCGCGTTTGATTACGCGGACTTTGTGGCTCCCGGACAGGACGCCGTGTTGCGCGACCCGGCGTATCAGCGGCGGTTGGCAGAGGGCCAGAAGGCACTGGAAACGTCTGCCGCTGCCAAGGGGCTGCTCCGCACCGGAGCCACACTGAAGTCGCTATCGGACTACGCCCAGCAGCAGGCGTCCGATGAGTATGCGCGTACCTATCAACGGCAATTGGACGAATACCAGACGGGTCGCGCCGGAGCCAAGGAAGAATATGAGTCTGGGCGACAAGCTTACATGGATCGCTACAACAAGGCGTATCAGGAATACCTGACCAATCTGGAGAACCAGAAGTTTGCGTATTCGACCCGCGAGCAGCAGCGGCGGTCGTCGTATGACGAGGCCCAGCGCGAGTATGACCGCAAGTATCGGATGGCGCAGGACAAGTATCAGACCGGCTACAACAAAGCGTTTGCCGAGTATCAGAGCAAGCGGTCGGCGGCAGAGCGGCAGTATGAGCAGGATTGGAACTACTGGAAGTATCTGCAAGACGATGCGCGGGAACGGGCTAGGTTTGCAATGGGTCTGTCTTCGTAGGATGTGACATGGCGATGTATACCCCCTTGCCGTTTGTCGGCCAGCCACTGGATCAGTCTCAGTCGCAGATGCGGCTTGTGGACTTGCTGTATCAGGCGCAACTCGCTCGCATTCAGAAAGAACAGGAAGCGCGACTGCAAGGCGCGAATATGTTCATGAATCTGGGGCTGCAACTTCCCCAGATTGTCAATCAGGTTGAGCAGAACCGCATTCGCGCAATGCAGGCCGAGGCAGATCAGCAGCGTGCCAGAGCGTACGAAGAATCGCTGAAGCGGCAGCGCGAACTGGATGAACAGCGGCTGAAAAATGAGGAAGAGCGCGTGCGTGAAGAACGAGCGGCACGTATGGCGCAGTACATGCCGGGTGGCTATGAGCTGCCAATGGACGACTTCCAGCAGCGCATCGCAGGCACTGCCGTTGAGCCGCTGTTCCGTGTGATGCCCACGCAGGCCGTAGGCGAACAGGCCATCACGCCCGGTGAGACGATGACGCTGGGGCAACTCGCGCAGCCAGACGCACTGGGTGCGCGTCCGCTGGGAATCAGTGCACTAGGGGGCACGGCGCAGATGGCAGACGCGATACCAATTGGCGGGTATGCCGCCAAGCTGATGTCGCCCGACGAACGACGTGCCATGCAGGACGCGCAGGCCAAGGCGACAGCCGCGCAAGTAAAACAAAAGGGCACTATGGCTGCGGCCTCACTCGCCAACGTGCCGCCTGAACAGTTTGAGAATTTTGCGGCCTTGGTGAACGCAGGGTTTCCTCTCGATGAGGTAATAAAACTTTTCAAGGCTCCCGACACGAAACCGCTGTCGCTTGATCAGGTGCGTGCTTTGGTGGCGTCAGGCGGGGCCACGCTAGAACAGCAGGCTGCGTTTTATGCGATGCTGAATCGCGAAAACGAGATCGCCGCACGGCATCGCGCACCAACACAAGCAGAGAAACCCCCGCAAGTCCCAGCAAGTCTGATTGAGGCAGTGGCGCAGAACCTTTCGCTCCTTGACCAGCTGTCTCAGGAAGATCGCGGGAAGGTGATTGCGGCGATTGGGCCAGCACGACTTAACATGGCCAAAGCCAACGAGAACTATCCGCGATTGGTTAAGGAATTAGAAACCGTAACGGCATTGTTGGGGGATGACCGAGGTCGGGATGCGTTGCTGACGCCAATGCCCGGTGGTCAGTCGGAAGCAATCTTGGCAACGTTTGGTCGGCAGACGGGCGCGTCGGATTATAAGGCACGGTACGACAACCTTAAGGCCGGACAGGTATTTAATGCAGATTTTCTGAGCAGCCTTAAGGGGCAGATTTCAGACAAAGATGTGGCAATTATTCAATCAGCGGCAAGTAACTTGTCGTTGACCCAATCGGCAGAAGAGCAAAAGGCTGAACTTCGAAAGATGTATGATGCGCTGACACGATCTATTGCCGAAATAGATCGCATGAGGCAAGGTGTGTCGTCTGGCGCGACAAGCGTATCGGTTGGCGGTAGTATGAATACGCGCGCAGGGCTTGGCAATTATCCGGGGTAACCATGTATGTCTCGTGACCGGTTGCTTGCGCTATTGAATGCGGCTCCGTTGACGACGGAGCAGCGTAAACAGGTATTTACAGACTTTCGCGATGCTGCGGATTACCGTGATTTCTCGCAACGCTTAAGTCAAACGCTGCGAACCCCAGCGACCGCGCGTTTGGGTTATGACATTTCCACGCTCTTTAAAGAAATGCAGCCGACGAATCCCGATGGCACCAATATGTCAACCGAGGACGCGTCGATGCGGTCGGTGTCCGCACGATATCCTATCGCTCCAGAGACGCCTCAGCCGTCGATGGTAGATCGTGCATTGCGTTGGGCAAGTGTGTCGCCAATTGTAGATACGGACGCGATGCGATCTGCGGCAGAGCAGGAACGCGAACGGCTAGGACAGTCGTATGTGGAACGGGCCGCGCGTGGGGAACCGCCGTCGCTGTTGGAGGCCATGTTCAACGAAGCGAAATTGACCGCTCGGTTTAATGCCCCCGCTGAATTGTTGGATGTCGTGACCAACCCAGCGCAGTTGTTGGCGCGGGCCACAGGCGTAGGCGGCGCAGCAGCCACAGCGCTGAATGTATCAAAGGCGGCAAAAGCCGCACAGGTCGCATCACAGGCCAATCGCGCGATACAGTCTGGGTTGGATGTGGCGCAGGTGGTGTCTGGAGCCAATCGCGCAATTTCTGGAGATACGCTTGCGGATAAATTTGCCGGAGCTGCACAGGTAGCATTGGGTGGTGCCAGCCTTGGATTGACTCGTCGTCCTGAGCTGGCTACCACGCCGTTGCGCGACGTGCCCGACGTGGTGCGTCGTCCCAGCACGGCGCAATTGACCGCGCAATCCATGAAAAACTTGTCGGAATGGCAGCGATCTAACAAAGCGGGACGCCAGAAATATCAGTTGTCTGGCGATGACTGGTCACAGCATGTGGAACCAGCGTTGGCGTTGTACATGAAAGAACGCAACATTGATCCAGCGTCGTTGACCAACGATGAAATTGCCGAGGCAATGCGATGGTATGTTGGACGCGTTGAACAGGACTTTGATGCTATTGCCGCCAGCAACCCTAATACGCGCGTTACATTTAATCTAGCGCATGTCAAACAATCGCTAAACGACAAGTTTTCACAGTTACCTGCTGACCGTAATGAAGCGTTGGCAATTATTGACAAGGAATTTGCGTCATTAAAAGCGCCGAAAACATTAGCGGACGCGACAGCATTGAGAAAGCAGTTAACGGGCAAGATTAGCAGCTTGCTTGGACAAACAGGATCGCAGCAGTATTATGCGACGCAATCCAGCGCGGCCAAAGCTGCTTATGACGCGATGGTAGATGAGGTGCGAGACGCCTTATTTAAAACCTACGACAACATGGGCGTCAAAACAGAATCGGGAGCATCCGCGCAGGATGTTCGACGTTCTATCCGGAGCGCCATTCAGGTACGCGATCGCACGGAATTGTCTAAAGAATTAGGACAGCAGCGCGTTGGGCCGCTTCCCAGAACATTGGGGCAGTCTGTCGTAGATAACGTGGCGCGTAACGCATCGTTTTTGTCTGGATTCTTATTGGCGGGTGGCACGACAAATCCGGTAGTGGGAGCGACGGCAGGATATACCGCGCGTGAAGCGGTCAAGAATCTTGTGGCGTCGATGCGTGGCGAGACCTTGACACGCGATGAAATTGCCCAGCGGATTGCTCAATCTGTGGCAAAGTCTGTGGCTCCGGCGGGCCGACCTATTGCGCCTCCAAGCGTCACGCCACCGCCTGTGATGCCACCGACAGGGCCAGTCTACGCAATGACACGCACAATGACTGGTGCGCCAATGACGCCAACGGCAATGGCTGTAGTGGACGAAGCGCGTAACGTCGCGCCGTCTGTGTCACTCGCGCCGGTTCTGCGCGAAGTATCACCGTCCGTTAGTCCGGAGCTGCCGGTAGTCAAACCATCAAGCACGGTACCGGCAGTGGAAAGTGTTGAAATAACGCCCGAAGTAAAGCGGCGGTTCATTAAAGAATTGGACGCAATTGCGGTGGAGGCGCAACGGCTGTCTGACCCAGTGGAGGCGCAACAAATTCAAGACGCTATTGACAAGATGCGCACGCAACTGGAAACCGTGCCGTCAGCAACAACAACAGAAACCGTGGCTCGGACACGCGAAGAGGTTCCGGTTGCGGTGACAGAACCGACTCCGGCCAAGCCGAAAGCGGCGGTTAAAGCGGGTATCGGCGCAGACGCGCCGGGCAAGAAGATTCCGTTTGTTGCGGCGAAGACAAGCACGTATGACCCAGAGACTAGCGGGAGCATTGTGGCGGAATTCATTGACTTTCCCTTGATGCCAACGCACCGCTTTGTGGTTGGCAAGCTCCCCACAGGGTGGGCTGTGTTGGAATATTCCACCGGTAAAGCGGTGTCGTCGGCACAGTCATCCAAAGCCAAGGCAATCAAGCAGGCCACCGCAACTGTGGCCGCGTTGAAAAATCCGCAACAAGCACTGGAATCAGAAGTGGTCAAATATCCCGTGTTGAACACCGCATTTCCCGCACGGCGGGAGGAGTAACTTATGGCCGGAACCGTCATGCCCGCCCCGAAGTTTATCGGGCTGGACAACAATGCGAACCCTGTGTCTGGGGGCAAGCTGTATACGTATGTGGCGGGAACGACCACCCCGCAGGCGACCTATACCGATGTGAACCTCTCGGTCGCCAACACGAATCCGGTCATTCTGGATTCCGCAGGACGGGCGACGGTGT
>Ga0194115_10003181_pt1 | contig 18614 bp, 18 predicted proteins | sample TA2MahsurfametaG_3_FD_148656 | JGI IMG/M metagenome (GOLD analysis project Ga0194115, IMG submission 148656) | Freshwater microbial communities from Lake Tanganyika, Tanzania - TA2015002 Mahale S4 surface | ecosystem: Environmental > Aquatic > Freshwater > Lake | place: Tanzania: Lake... | reverse complement strand
CATTCGTCAAAAAAGGTATCTTTCGTTGTAAGAATTTCGGTACCATGAGGTAAAATCGGTAACCACGTCGACAATCGACCAACCACTGACCTTCGTTGAATGCTAAAGATCCCTTATTCTTCTGAACTACTTTGTTCTGTCTAACGTGAGCTTTACAAGATTAATAGGGCTGCCATTCAGGATTTACCCGTCGTGTTTTTGCATTCATGATGTCGCGATGACGGCAATCTCAGACCAAAACATGGGCACCAGGTCGTGACACCGTGCCGTCGGTTTTAGTGGACTTACTTCATCAACGACAAGGTTGCTTTGTGAAAAGAGGGGGTTAGATTTCTGTAATGTTTGTGGCGGTACACAACTTTTTTCAGAATGTCGCTATCGATTCACCCATAAACCGTTTTAAGTACGGCGTGGCGATGAGTTCTTCCGGGATTTCAACAGAGAGTTGTCGAATATAAGCATGGCAAGCGGACGGTCGCAAAAGAAAAAAAGGAGCGTTTTCCTTTTAATATCAGATTGGATCCGGATAGAAAAATTGGCTGCAAGAATACGTGACACAACGTTTGGGACCGCTATAGGAAAATATTCTTTTTTTATTTCCTGTTAATCCTGTTGATGACAAAAACCGCAGAATTCTCTTGTGACGACGAATAAAAAAGACGTTTGGATATCGGTTCAGGAATTCCTATGCTACACAAGTTTATTTCCTTATTCCTTTCCTACCACTTTGACCATGACGGGTTTTTCTCGTTGCGCCAATGTCGCTCGTTCAAACGATAAGGGGGGGAGGACCGACGGCAAAAGAATATCATATTCTACCAATAGTAGGGATACTGTGAGTTGTAAAATGACGACAGCCAATGGTTGACCAGGACATTTATGTAGACCATTGGAAAATGTTGAGAATCGATATTCATCTTGATACATATCGAGAGAATGTCCAGTCAAATCGAACCGCTCTGCATTCTCACCCCATAATGTCGGTTGTAACCCTAACGTAACATGAGTCATCCCGATCGATGCACCGACAGGTAGTGTATAGGAACGTCCACAGGATTGTACCTCAAAGGCTTCCTTGACGGTCCGGACAGCACCAATGGAATGTGCGGTAAGGCGGAGGGTCTCCATACACAATTTATAAAGGACGGTTGTTTTGTCATTCCAAAATTGACTCGAAGAATCCAATACAAGATTGTTAGCCTCCATACGAATTTGTTGTCGTTCCTTTTCGGTACACCTTTCAAACATCACCAGATACATCTGACAGGTACCGATGGCAGGATTCTTATGTGCTGCAAATAGAATTCCGACCATATATTCGGCAATCTCTTTCGTCGAATGTTGTTTCGAGGTATGGAATTCTTCTAACCAAAAACCAAGGACAGATGATGATGAGGAGGGTGTTTTCGCTTGGAGTAGAAATAGTTCATCTAGTCGTTTTGTAATCTTGGCTTGTAATTGTAATCGTTTTCGTTTCACGGGTAATAATAAGGCAGGTCGTGCAATCCATTTCGGTAAGACGACTGCCTTGGCTGTGACGTCTTCTAATTCATCTTGGAATTCCATAAATTCATCCAAGAAATTTGACATTCCATCATCTAAAAATTTTGGACTTATCATCCGATCAATACATGATCGTAAAATGACACGCCGGATGAATTGAAAGAAATCAAAGGTATGAGAATGATGATTTCCATCATCCTTCGTTTCAATCTGGAGTGATGTCCGAATGGATGTCCGCCATTGTTCCATTTGACTTTGTGGATCCTTATGCCATATACCCTTCACAATACCCTTATGAAGATCCGTTCCAGAATAGACATTTAATAGACCAAGAGTTTCTTCAAATCCAAGATCTGCAACCGCTTGTCGTGCACTTAGGATTCGTTCGGGTGCCATCGAGGTTTGTTTCTGTGCATCCATTTCGGCTATAATAATCATATGTTTTCCTGCCATATTCAATTGGAAGATCCCTCCGACCTCTTGAAAGGATCGAAGTAAGAAATTGGCTGGATCTTTTCTATATGCCAAGGCATGTCCGATAATAGGAAGTTTCTCTGGTGCCCATGGTATATCCTTGATCATCGAATGGTCTTCTTTTCGAGGATACGAAAGATACCATACCGTAGTCCCAACCACTATAGCGGCTACCATATCCATCCAGATATTCCCGGAAACAACAAATGACATAGTAAACAACGAAATGTGGTGATGGTTTGGGGGAGGGGCGGATGGAGAGAAAACGGAATACACCAAAGTCCTCACTTTATGTAGTGGCAAGATACGTTGTTGCCAACAAGCGCAAAAGACGTAATTTTTCTAAACGGAAAATCCTGCGGATCTCATTCAATGATGGACTAATCCGAGTCCATTAACGTTAGAATACCCGTTCCCCATGTTTGACGCGATTGATTGACTAATCCGAGCCAAAATGAACTGGCATGCGGAAGCAAAGAAGGCCCAAATTCTCCCGTTCATTGAGTCAGGCGCGCCTTGCCCCGCCCGTACGACTCGCGCCATTTTCGATTGATTTGTTTCCCCCTTTACTGCAATAGCGAATCACTTTAGTGGAACAAATAACCGCAGCTCCGGGGTCCTTCGAATTCATCTTGCTAATGAAGTGAACGTGTATTTACGTTAAATGGACATTCGGAATTCTCCCCCCGGTTCAAAAAACGGATTTCGGGCAACGAAGCGCGCCCGTCGACCGCCTTCACGAAAAAGAGGAGGAGGCAATTTTCGTTTGCCCTCTATCTTCCAAAAAATCATTGGCGTGAAAAAAACTCAAACATCAAGTTACACCAACTTGAGCATCAAGTCGTATTTCCACCATGCCAATCGTCACTAACCTTGACCAACGATTCTCATCTTTATCGATGATGGATTCTGTTCCTAAGGAAGAACAAGAAGGAACTGTCGCCGTCCCAAGCAACATCGTCTCACCGACAAAGTCAGAAGGTGGGAATTCCTTCTTCTCTTCTAATTCTGATGATGAGGCATCTCACGATGATGGTGGGATTCATATGTTAGTCCAAAAGACAGAACATAAACTCATGGAAGAACAGGGAATGTTACAAGATGAACCTCTTCTTCAAGTCAATCCACATCGATTTGTTTTATTCCCCATTAAGGACAATGACGTGAGTTCCCACCCAAAACTTCGTGCCGAGACCCTTTAGGTTAAAAGACTACTCTCTAACCTAAGACCTTGATATCGTCTTCTTCTTCCCTTCCCCCGACAGCTTTGGGAAATGTATAAAAAGGCAGAAGCTTCCTTCTGGACGTCAGAAGAGATTGATTTAGGAAGTGATTTGAAGGATTGGAATACCCTCAGTAAGAATGAACGTCACTTTATTTCACATATCCTAGCATTCTTCGCAGCATCGGATGGGATTGTCAATGAGAATTTGGCACAGAATTTCATGACGGAAATCCAATCTCCTGAAGCACGATGCTTTTATGGATTCCAAATTGCTGTGGAGAATATCCATTCGGAAACATATTCCCTCTTGATTGATACCTACATTAAGGATCCCAAGGAACGTCTGCACTTATTGCATGCGATCGATACCGTCCCCTGTGTCCAACGCAAGGCGAATTGGGCATTGCAATGGACGAATTCCAAGTATGCTAGCTTTGCAGAACGTTGTATCGCCTTTTGTGTCGTGGAAGGGATCTTCTTTTCTGGTTCCTTTTGTGCTATTTTCTGGTTGAAGAAACGTGGACTTATGCCAGGTCTAGCATTCTCGAATGAACTCATTTCTCGTGATGAGGGTTTACATTGTGACTTCGCTTGTATGCTATACAAGAAATTGAAGTATCGACTTCCCGAATCCCGTATTGTGGAGATCGTCACCCATGCTGTCGATATTGAAAAGGAATTCGTCTCCGATGCTCTCCCCGTTGAACTCATCGGGATGAATTCACGACTCATGTCACAATATATTGAATTCTGTGCCGATCGTCTCCTGGTTTCCTTGGGATGCAGTAAGTTTTACAAGGCTCCAAATCCCTTTGATTGGATGGAAACGATTTCTCTTCAGGGAAAGACCAACTTTTTCGAAAAGAGAGTTGGTGAATATGCCAAATCGGGTGTAGGTGTTCAAGAGAGTAATCACTGCTTTGATTTGGATGCTGACTTTTAAAGAAAAGGCGAAATCGTAAGAGATACTATATGAGGCAAAATGGGGGAGTGTTTGCCACGTCGGGGTGTGGGTATGATATGCATCAAGAAAAGGCTCATGCCATATCGTAAAGATAACTTAAAACTTTTAGAAACAATGTAATGTGGGTACAATAAGATGAACGACACAAGAAACCTTGCTTAAGTCGACATCGAAACACTCGTTGTATAAGTGTCGCTAGAAAAGGGTCCCATACCTTGGTATATCGCAGGACGAGAGTCAACATACATACACGGTATGTTGGCTTAATGGGATAGACCCCATGCAGCCGCCGAAGAAAGAAAAACGTAACGATGGGAAAAATGTCGGGACCACGAAAACTACCCTTTAGTGTCACCTGTGATGAATGAAAAATTGTATCATACCATCCGAATTTCAGCCTCCCAAACAAGATTCATCGTTTGGGAAGACCAACAACATTTCTGCTACCTATGTAGTATCCCCTAACCCCCCAACAGCTACACGCCTCTCTCGCTCTCTCTCTCTCTCGTTTTTCCCACAAAGAATCATACCTCTCAGCCGAGTGATGATATTGTAACTATGATACGACGGTATCAATCCTATGTTCTCGTGTGGAAGGTTTCCCAAAAACGCGCGGTTCAAAGGAGGTTCCACAGAGGTAGAGCAACATACCGTATTTGTCCCGCCCAGCTTCCAGATAGGTATTCTCCAATACGACCTACCTGCTTGAAAAGGCTTTTAGTAGAGTGCAGCATTCAGGGCGACGCCTACCACAGATAATAATGCCAAAGTCAATACGACGTAGGCGACAATGTCATGAGAAAAGTACTTTGATGTATAAAAGGTAGCCTGTGGTAGACCCTTTGTTTCCATTCGTCGACTAGAGGCCAAGTATAACATTGCCGGCGCGACGGAATAGGAAAATAATGTAAAGATACATCCATATTCCGCGACGACACCCAGATCCTGGACGTATAATGCACCAATCGATTGTGGCAGGGCTGCCAATAGTCGACACAAAATTTGAATCTTGATATTGTCTTCGTATGACGATGCCTTGTCTCCTGCCACTGCATGGAGGATAATCCCACCCAACGTCGTACAGAGTAGTGGAAAGATGGCCAACCCATCCAGCGCTGCAAATAGTACAATATACCACGAGGCGAAGCGAGACCAACCGACATTTCCACCATGGTAGTTGGTCCACTGTAGGTTACTACTAGGATCTGTCGATGATCCAAAGTACAATGCCATCATAATCGCTAGGCCACAATTACTCGCATAGGAAAAAAAGAGCGCATTTTTGAAGATGGACTTCATTGGCTTCTTGTCGTTGGAAATACCAGCCATCGAGGGGACAGAGAATTGAAAGGCTGCGGAGAAGACTGCAATCTGTACAATCGTCATCGTATTCTTCAGATTGAATAATGGGATATCCGTTGCTGCACCATTCTGTTCACCAAAGTGTTCCCCACCCGATGTAAAGGCAATAAGGATGGTGATCAACATCAGCATGACCATGAGCATCCGTCCAGCGAGGAAGATGAATTGAAGAAGGACTTGATCCAACACTTTGGTACAGGACAGAGGTACAGTAATCAACACGAAGATACCGACCCAGAACTTGTAATCATCATCGACTGATGTGACGGGGAACTCGGCAGCTAGGGCCTGTCCAAAGATTGTGACAAGGATCCACGAAATACTGTACAAGTCAAATACAGTCGTCGCTGTGAAGAAATGATTCCATCGGGGTCCTAGAAAAGTGTTTTCTAATGATGAGAGCTCATATTGAGTTTCTCGAATCGCCATGGAATATTGTCGAGGGAGAGTCCCATCGATCGTCCAGTTCATACTTTCAGCTCTTGCACAAGTCTCTAGGATGTTGAGGTAATGTAGCATTGAAGGGCAACTATCGCCATGATGATGAGAGAATATACCACACCTCCCGCTGCGAAAGCTAGGAATTGAAAACGATTGATTTAGTGAGTGTTTCTGACCGACAAAGCAGCTCGTCGGCGTCCTTCCTTATGTTCTTACCGTAGGGTAGCAAGATGTATCCAGTCGAAATGTAGTTGACTACGATAGCGGAACATTGACTTCGACCTAGCAATGTCGGTTTTGTGACAGTAGTATTGGAAAGTTCCCTGATCAGGCCTCGAAGGGAAGAAGTATTGTTGGTAACGGACTGGTGGGAAGGCCGTTTTGGTTGTGGTGTTTTTCGAGTTTCCGCGATGCTGGGTGGATTTTCTGGTTGGACCGACTCGCCTTCGTTGATGGTCCCCGTCTCAAAGGAAGTGGTCCCATTCTCCTCGTTCTCACTCACAACGTCTGTCATGATCCCTCACTCTTGTTCTTGTTTTGGACTGTATGGAATCGGTAGGAGACCTCTTGAGGTATCGAGATACGCCAAAGTATAAATACTCAAGGCAATGTGCGAAAAAGAGTTGACGTGTGAAGACGCTTGTGAGGCGGAGCAGACTCAGCTCTTGTGAAGCGTGAAGTGGTGCCATCCGAACTTCCAGTATTCGTAGACCACGGGTGGAGAAACCCGGTCGGGGCATGTGCGATAAAGACGACAGCCAAACACGGTTCACACGTCGATGAACTATGGTTGGTGTGGTAGATACTAGACGTAAATACGTATATAATCATAACGGCCAATCAAAATTACCGAAGAACAGCGTCACAATTTCGTACTATGCTGACGTCATCATGGGTAGAATTTTGGGATTTTTCTCCCTTTGTCACCCTTCTATGCCGCCAGAACATCGTGCGACAACCAACTTTATTGCTTGGAACAAAAGAGAAAGGTATCGTCGCCATTCAACTATAGTCTCATATGCTCGACCCTCAACCCGAGGGTCTCCATCTCCATCCATTAAGGACCCCCCTCTCACCCCACTACGCGTCAAAAAATTGGCATCATTATTACCATCATCACCAACACACCAGACTTAGATAGACGAAAGGCGGCAATAGGTAATCGTGTCGGCATCCACCTTGAATCGTTGTCCAAGTCCGCGGCAAGGAGAGGACGATGTCGACGACGACGATGTCCTCGATGAATCCGGCGATGATGGACGAGAATGAACTGGCAGTGTCAATCTTGAACAATGATCTGATGACTCTGGAACGACTATTGAAGGAAAATGGTGCATCAGTGAATGAACCGATCGCTCCCACGTATAGTACTCCACTTCTTTTAGCTGTCGGACCTGAGCCTATCCATACAAGGATGGTACAGATTCTATTAGAATACGGTGCGAATGTTCAAGTGGGGGAATCCTTTCATCAAGTGACGCCTCTGATGGCGGCATGTAATGTTGAGAATTATGATATAGTCTTACTATTCCTTCATGGGGGTGCAAATATCAATGTCCGAAGTGTTGATGGGAAGACTGCATTAATCCAAACAGCACGGATAGGGAATTTGAATGTATTCCAACTTCTACTGGAATGGGGTGCCGATAAGAGCCTTTATGATGAACAAGCGAAGAATGCACTCATGTATGCATGTAGTGAAAATCGGATATCAATTGTCCAGTATCTCATGACTCCACAAGAACAACAACAACAATCTACGTCTTCTTCTCCCATCGATTTGTCAATAACGACGGGAGTGAATGATTACAAGGTCGATACAGCTTTATGGTATGCAGCAGCGTCTGGACATGTTGAGATTGTCCAATTATTGTTAGATGGTGGTGCATGGATTGAATATCGTCAAGATGGGACGATATATAGTACGACACCACTAATGGAAGCATGTGAATGGGGACATGTCGACGTCGTCGAGACCTTGTTATATTATGGTGCACAAGTTGATAATCTAACAGGACGAAAGGCAATGAACTTAGCACGACGATCAGGTTATCATGACGTCGTATCAGTCTTGGAAAAATGGGAAAAACGATTGAAGAATCTTATAGATCGATTTGTGAAACAGCCGGAAGAAGGATCGGCAATAGAAGATGCAACAATCCCCGCCAATTTACTACCAACAATATTGGAACGACCTGGTCGACGACCTGATCTAATCTATCAAATCCTTCGTCGTCGCATGGATATTTTGATATCGGAAGGATCAACGTTATAGTATCTATCGACTTCCATCCCAAGGGCCCCTTAGTTTTAGTTGGAACTGCTTAGCCATACTGCTTCAACTGTCCAAGATAACTGCACTACCGTAGAAGCGGACTGAGTTAGGAACATTTATCGTGGCAAAGAGAGGCCAGACTCCCCACCCGCCGAGAGAGAAAAACGAATCTCACATTGTCATTTCTTACTGGGAAGATCCCGTCGTCGTCGTAGGAATACTTTTCCGATTTGAGGTGGCACTTGTAAAACTCAAATAGACAGACCAACCCAATGCGACGACATTCCCAAATAGGACTTGATACTTTAATGGGATTAAAGAAAAATTGATTAACTGAGCTGGTATCCATAATGTCCAATTCGCTACAATCAAGGAGGGAGATACTTCAATTAAGGGTTGAAAAATTTCATCTCGTTGTTCTAATATCCATAAACCTCCCATAAAACTTGGTGCGAAGAATGGTGCAAAACCAAATTGATCAATGAATAATCGTTGAAAGATACGGAATGTCGTTCTTGGACCTACAATGATTTTCGTCGATAACATATTATACCAAACATGTGTAATCGGTGCAACCCAAAAGGCACCCATCGTCACAAAACATAATGTTCGAAAGGTATCCCATGATGTCATCATCGATGTCTTTGTTGTTGTTGTTTTCGTCGTCCTCGTTGTGGTAGTATCATTCGTATCATCCTCGTCATCTTTCATCGATAAGACTTGACAAATGATATCACCGGTACCTGATATAAGACCACTTGTTATAGCCTTGGTCAAAAGAGGATGTGTTTCAAGTTTTTGTGAATACCATGATAGGAATTGAGATCCTTCTGATGACGATGACGATGACGAGCCTTGTCGATATGGTCGTCGTCGTAGTATGTTCGGTGTGTTGAGTCTCCAAAGGTTTCTTTTTCGTAGGAAGAAGGAAAGATTCGATGAATGTCGCATCTCTTGTACCGTCCCCCAAACAAAAAAAGCAAAGAATCGTTGTTGTTCCTTTGGGCGTGTTTTGTTTGTAGACTAATACTAATTTGCAAATTCCTGCTATGGGAACTGTTTTTGTATGTTGTGGTAGTTTGTTGTAAACAGCGCGGAAGAAACGATATCTTTTGCAAAGAATGGCTTGGTGGCTACTAGGGGGGGTAAAAAGTTCATCGATCAAATCCGTGATTCGATTCTGGTATCCCCCCTTACTTACGACCGGTTCGAATCCATGGTTTCTCGACTCGTGCGCACGTCGAAGAACATATCGAACGTTGATGAAGTTTTTTTGATGTGTTTCTCGCCAACAACCGAACTTCTTCGCGAGACAGCAGTATCTTTCCGTTGACTGTGACTTGAGATATACTAGAGAGGCAGACACTGCCATACTCTATCTCTCCTTCATCTGGTGTATCTACATCCTGACATTTTTTTATGATGCAACGATTTTATCTTCTTTCTTCTGTCTCCTTGTTGACGCTATTGGGACGAAGGACCTGTGAATCATGTACCGTCTTCATCGTGGGGAAGGATGCGAGTATCGATGGGAGTGTCATGGTCAGTCATTCGAATGATGGTGAATTTGAAACAGATCCACGATTAGTCAAGGTACAGGCACAAGATTATTCCTTAGATGACAATCCGATGAGACCAATCTTCTTTTCACCCGAAAATTATCCACGATATGTTGGATATGAACGTCAAATTCCAGAATATTATCCAAATGATGAAAACCCCAATTCCTTTGAACCGATTGGATATATCCCTCAAGTCTCTCATACGTATGCGTATTTAGAAGAAACCTATGGTGCTGTGAATGAATATCAAGTAGCGATTGGTGAATCGACGTGTAGTGGGATCTTTGGATCGATACCCTTGGGTGTACCGAATGGGACAGCCCTATGGAGTATTGATGAATTAACTCATATCGCTATGGAAAGGACGACGACAGCAAGGGAGGCAATCGAATTAATGGGGACTTTAGCAGAACAGGGTGGTGGATTTTATGGTGCAGGAGAATTTGAAGGTACCGCAGAATCTCTTGCAGTGACTGACCCTAATGAGGGATGGATCTTCCATATCCTACCTGATCCGACAGGTGAATCTGCCATTTGGGTTGCACAACGGATTCCAGATGATTCCTTTTCTGTCCTTGCGAATATGTTTGTTATTCGACAAGTCGATCCGGATGATAAGGAAAATTTCCTAATGAGTTCATCTGTCCATCAGGTCGCATTAGACTACGGTTGGTGGAAGCCTGAAGATGGTCTGCTGGACTTTACATTGATTTATAGTGATGGAGAATATGCCCATAAATATTATTCTGGACGTCGGATGTGGGGTGCCTATCATTTAGCCGCAGGAGGAGGAGGGGGAGGAGGGTACGACAATCCATTCCCGGCAGAATATACCGATCTTCAATCTGATCCTGTCTATCCAGTCTATATGAAACCTACTCAGAAATTATCACTCCAATCCCTCTTTGAGATGCATCGATATACATATCAGGGTACACCCTACGATCTTGGTGCACCTGGGAATTTAGCAGGAGGTCCCTTTGGTAGTCCAGATCGATGGAAGGCAGGAGACGGTGAAAAGATTGTTCCCGGGAATTGGGAACGTCCCATTGGATTGTACCGGACCAGTGATACCTATATCGTCCAATCCAAGGCAGAATCCTCAGAGGGGGTATTATGGTTTGGACCTGGTTCTGCTATAGCGACTATCTTTACTCCCTTCATCGTTGGGATGTCGGATATTCCAGAATCCTTTCGGAGTGGTCATCAACTAGTCTTTGATCGAACAACAGCATTTTGGGGTGTATGTGGCCTTCAAAATATTGCCAATCTAAAGTGGTCCTATATGATTGAAGATATTAAAAGGGTCCAAACGACGTTGGAGAATGAATCCATTCAATTAATGACGACACTTCAAGAGGAAGATCTCTCGACGATCGAAGAAGCCTTATTGGAGAATGCGGCCAAGATTGTAAATTCCCTATGGACATTACAAGATCAATTACTATTCAAATATGCGAGTGGGTTTGTCAATGAATTGCCTAATGGGATGTCACAGATGGTAGGATATCCTGCATGGTGGCTACAAGCGGTAGGATATCAAAATGGACCACCACCACCACCGACGGAACCAAAATGTTGTCATCCTCATGTAAATGACGAGGATTCCACTCCTCTTTCTGTGGGGCAATTGACTGGTAAGGCTGCCATGCGTGACTATTTGGCTACGCAACAACGACAACGACAAGAGAAACTCTAAAGTAGTAGATGACGCATCATCATATTGTCTATGTAAAATGCCGATCATGCCAGTGTCAGCTTTGGATGTGCATCCTATTTACATTAGTAGTAGACTATCGGGTTCTGCTTGTCACGGTCAGACACAATCATTTGCATATGGACCTTTAAAGTCTCGTAGATGAAGCCAGGCATTACTAGCAAATTTCTGTCCCGCCGTGACAGGGAGTGCCTCATGCATCGTTCTGTAATCGGCATCCAATGGATGGTCATCTAAAACAGAAGGCCATAATAGGACCTTACCCTGTTTCGGTTGGACAGTAATGTCTAACTCTCCAAATCTCGTCCCTCCATCACCCTCGACATCATTCAGATACATGAAGGCAGTTAATATACGGGGACCTGTCGCTTTATCTCGTGTTAAGTCTGAATAGTCATGACTGTTGTTCGTTGGTTGGTGTTTGTGTGGAATACGTACAAATGCGACAAAGGTTCAGTGAGATATATGTACCACAGTAATATTCTTTCCCATCTTGCTTTTGTGCGTAAAGCATGTACTTACTGTTCGGCATAAAATTGTCCCACCTCATATTTTAGTAATTGGAGATATTCCGAATTGATATACGGTACGCCTGTAAAATTTTCCAATCGATCATGGACTGGTTTTAGAATCGGATGTGCCACACAATCCTGCATACACCAAGCATTCGAACTTGTCCTGCCATCACTTTGTACCGAACCGATTGTCCCATCCCAACTTTCTTCATCGGCTTCATCTTCGGATCGTTCATATCCCTCCCTTTCTGCCTCTTGTATGAACGTCATACATTCTTCCGCCGTTAAGAAATTTTCCAATGTAATAATCCATGGACCATCTGTCAGCTCTGGACTTGATAAGATTTGAAGTGGCCCATAGGTATCTGTCCAATAGGGATCATTCACGATCCGTTCAAAGATCTTATTCAAGTCTCCAGGCTCTTTTAGGATATCAGTATTTTCTGGTGTAGGACATCGTTTGGAGTAATCAAATGTCTCACACGTTTGACATGCCGGTCCACAATGGAGATGCATAAAGCCCGGATTCATTTCACACTCGCCCTGAATCGCCCAGGACGTACAACGTGGATGTGTATTCTCACAGGAAGATAAAATTCGTTCATCCGTATTCGGATCATCAATCATCACTTTTTTCATGAATTTGTCTGTTTCATCCAAGGCGGATTGAAATTCTTCATTGTTATTCTCCTCCTCTGTTTTGACCATGTATTGTGATATCCCCCAATTCGATAGTATGACGATTTCAAATTCTGTAGGTTCTACCCATTCTATTGCTCTAAACTCCTCCTTCTTGTCGTCCTCTCCATCGTTGTTGGCAGTATTGTTATCTGTATTGTAAAAAAATCGTTCAAGATATTCCTTACATGTTTGACATGACGGTGAGCATAGTTCCACCACTTCCCTCCCAACATTCGACGACAACGACGAAAAAAAAGAAGGCGACACGAAACGAATACAAACACTATAAGCTCCAAGTTTTACACAAAAGGAGCGGCACTTGCGTATGGTTTTTGAATAACGTACTCTTCTCTCTTGTTTCTTCTTCCTCACAATCTTGTTCTGAGGCCCAGATAGTGCATCGTCGGTCATAATTACGACACTTGTATCGTCCCATATTTGATTCTTCCTCCAGGAATTTGGTCATATATTCGTCAGTTTTTTTCAGAATCGGATCAAGTATTTCCTCATCTGAAAGATAGATCAATTGAGGTTTACTCCACGTATTGAGTTCTAAACTAACTTTATCCTCCTCGTCATCTTCCTCGTCACCGGCATCATCATTGTCATTGTAATCGTCGCCTTTGTTTGTTCCTTGAATTTCCATGGACATCTTCGGGGGGTCTGATAAACTGTTACGACAGGAACCATTCATTTCACCATCTCCCTCGGTCGAAAGATCACTAGTAGGACAGTCATCTAATGATGATGATGAAGGAATATTGATCGCTTCAGGAACAGAATCGGCTGTCGGCCAGCCTTCGACGAAGAACCATTTTGGGTTGATATGGCAAACAATGACCACCACAACAATGAAAATAGACCATCGGATATGAGCAACAACGTGCCTCATTTTTCGGGGGTGGGGGGGGTTGCCCTTCTTCCTCTATACGGATGCGTAACTGTTAATCGAACGACAGGGATCTGTGACAAGAGGGATATTAGTCCTCTGGACGGCCTGCCTTCGTTCTTTTTCGAAGTAACTGTAACATATATCCACCGTAGGTATCCCGAGAAGATCGGTGCGAGAACCTTGGATGACTTCGCGCTTCTTCGCCTGTCCGTTGTTTTGGGTGCGCCTAAAAGATATGATAACGGCTCGATTCTACTGGATCCAATTAGTCAAAAAAAGCTTTCACTGGCAATACCGTAGTCAATACTGTAGTCAATACCCAATCCCGCATCCCACCTGACTGCTAGTAGCTCCCCCCATACGCATTGATCCACCGGGAGGATTGGATAGGTCTACCGTACCGTCTCATTCTACCGTAAATATTCTAAATACTGCTACATTCATATCTCAGATTCCAAAATGGTTCATTCACTCTACTTTTCATGTTTGTAATATTACCGACAATAGATATCGACATAGCAACTACTATGGCTCCCGTTTGTGTAAAGAACGTCTCCGGTTCCTTCCTAGAGCCTTACCAATCACCGCCAAAACCTCCCTGCCAATGCCATCGTCGGTAAGAAACAGCTGTTGCAATGTCCTGTTCGTTTTGAGAGCTTGGGCAATCACCGCTGCACCTTCCCTCCCAATGTTGTTGTCGCCAAGATGCAGCCTTTGCAATGTGCTGTTCGTTTTGAGAGCCTTGGCCAAGGCCAGAGCACCTTCGTTCCCAATGTTGTTGATCCAAAGAAACAGGCGTTGTAATGTCCTGTTCGTTTCTAGAGCCTTGGCCATCGCCGCAGCACCTTCGCTCTCAATGTTGTTGTAGTGAAGATCCAGGGATTCCAATGATTGGTTCGTTTTGAGAGCCTTGGCAATAGCCGTAGCACCTTCTCTGCAAATGTTGTTCTGGCTACGATCCAGGTCTTGTAATGTCCTGTTCGCTTCGAGAGCCTTGGCAATCGCCGCAGCACCTTGCCTTTCAATGCTGTTGGTGGAAGGACTCAGGGATTGCAACTTCTGGTTTGTTTCAAGAGCCTTAGCAATAGCCGTCACACCTTCCCTCCCAATGTTGTTGCTTCCAACGTGCAGGGATTCCAATGATTGGTTTGCTTTGAGAACCTTGGCAATCACCTTTGCACCTTCACTCCCAATGTTGGTGTTTTGAAGATCCAGCGATTGTAATTTCTGATTCGTCTCGAGAGCCTTGGCAATCACCGTCGCACCTTCCCTCCCAATACTGTTGTTGCCGAGAATCAGCTGTTGCAATGTCCTATTCATTTCGAGAGCCTGGGCAATCGCCGTGGCACCTTCACTCCCAATCTTGTTGCTCCTAAGATTCAGTGTTACCAAGAATTCATTCGTTTCTACTGCCTTCGCTATGGCATGGATACCCAAAAATCGAATGCGATTACCGGAAAGAATGAGTTTTTTGACCTTTGTTTCAGGGCGTATCAATGCCTCGGCGATTTGTTTGGCATCGCAATCGCCAAGGTCATTGATTGAAAGATCAACGGAGTCTCCCCCATTTCTGACTTGTTCAAAATAAGGACCTTCTTCTACCGAATAATAAAATGCTTCTTCTGAAGAATACTCTTCTTCTTCTCCTGAAGCATGATCATCTTCTTCCTCCGAAAAATCATTTTCTCCTTCTGAAGAAAAATTTTCTTCTTCTGCCATGGTTCTGGTAGTCCACGAAGACGGCACCGACGACTGATCAAAGGGATTCGACACTGCAATTCACGGCGATGGCGATTCTGTCTCTCTCTCTCTGTCTTTCTTTGTATGATACAGTCAAGCAGCCTTTTACCCGTATTACAAAAAGAAAACTACTGCTACAGCCATAATCTAAGATTCCAAAACCTGATTCCAAAATAAAAACGATGATGGAATGAGGGGAATCGCCACCATACATAACATATCTTTACGTACATACCAAATCTCATACTTGATGAGACGGACAGCGCACATGCGTCTGTCAAAAGAAAGAGAGCCGTACAATGGCCAGATATGTTACTTCCTATCGAATAAATGTGAGATACTAGTAGTGCATAGAATCACATTACCAGACTTGTGGGGAGTTCCCCCAACAAGGAAAGTAGGAGATAGGGGGCATCACACACATCCACGACTATTAGGACCCTTAAAGTCTCGTAGGTGGAACCAAGCATTACTTCCATGTTTCTGACCTGCCGTTACAGGGAGCGCCTCATGCATCGTACGAGGATCCCATTCTAATGGATTCGCATCGATGACAGAAGGCCATAATAACATCTTCCCCCGTTTAGGTTGGACTGTCAGATTTAATTTCCTAAAACGGGTACCACCCCCACCCTCAACGTCATTCAGATACATAAAGGCAGTCAAGATACGGGGTCCCGGTGATTTTTCACGTTGTAAATCAGAGTAATCATGACTGGGAGTGGAACGACGACAACGAGATGATACAAGTAGGTAAATTAGGTCAGCCACGAAACGCAACCGATACACTCATTGATCTTTGTAAGCACTTACTGTTCCTCGTAAAACTGTCCTACCTCATATTTGAGCAACTGGAGATTTTCCGAGTTCATGTTGGGTACACCTGTAAGCGTCTCTAGTCGGTCATGGACCGGCTTAAGCATAGGATTCTCCATACAACTGTTGAAACACCATGTATTCGTACTTGTTCGGCCATCACTCTGGACGGAAGTCAGTGTCCCATCAATGCTATCTTCATCTGCCTCATCTTCAGATCGCTCATATCCCTCCTCTTCTGCCTCTGCGATGAAGGCAGTACATTCTTCAACCTTCAGAAAGTTCTCCAATGTGATGATCCATGGACCATCCGTGGACTCCGGACTTGACAAGATTTCGAGTGGACCATAGGTATCGGCCCAGTATGGATCTGTTACTATCCGTTCAAAGATCTTATTCAGGTCTCCAGGTTCCTTTAGTATGTCACCATCTTCCGGGATAGGACAACGTTTGTGGTAATCAAATCGATCACAATTACTACATGCAGGTCCACAATGTAGGTGCATATAATTCTGACTGGTCTCACACTCGCCCAGTACAGCCCAATAGGTACAAAATTGGTCTCCATTTTCACAGGATGACAAGACTCGTTCATCCGTATCTGGATTCTCCATCATCAACATTGTCATATACCTATCCGTCTCACTCAGGATTGTTTGAAATTTCTCTATATCTCCCGTTTCGACCATGTACTGTGATACACCCCAGTTGCTGGGTACGACGACTCCAGGTTCCTCTGGCTCATGTGGTTCATCCTCGTCTTTGTTGTCCTCATCATCGTCATCGTCGTCGCCCTCCTTCTCCTCATCCATATCTTTGTCGACATTGTAATGGTTTTGAAGATATTCCTCACAGGTCTGACATGCCGGTGAGCACAGTTCCACCACTAACTCATACGACGACGGAAGGAAGAACGCATAATAACAAAAAAAGACCGATCGGCGTTTAGGAAATCCATCTCGACGCTCGAAGTTGTAATGGTAGTATCTCTCGTCACTTACTCTCTTTTCGTCTGTCGTCATCATCATGGTCACAATCTCCTTCCGAGGCCCAGAAGCTACATTGCCAATTATAGTTGCGACACTTGTACTTTCCCACACTGGTTTCTTCAGCTAGGAATATATTCATGTATTCTTCGGTTTGTGTCAGAACTTCCTTAATCATGGCCTGGTTTATATCGTATACGATCTGTGGCCTACTCCACGTATTCAGCGATAGACTATAATCTGTAGGTTCGTTATCCTCTTCCTCCTCCTCCTCCTCATCATCATCTTCCTCATGATCTTCGTGATCTTCATCTAAGCCATCGTCTTCATGGGAGACATCCAGATCTGGAGGATGTACAACACCATCTACTGTGTCTTCGTCATTCGTCTTTACATCAACATCATGGTTTTCATCACTCTCTGATAAATTATTCCGACAGGAACTATCTATTTGAGTTTCTCCTTCTGTGATACTTGGATTGAAACAATTCTCTGATGATGGAGGCATGATGACGACGACGTCATTAGGTTCTATCTCTTGTCCATGGATGAAACAACACCCCGACAGGAGTACGACGACAAACGCCCATCTGACGAGAACAAAGACGTCGTGCCTCATCGGTTCCTCCTACCCCCTGAAAACCAAAAACAGGTGCTAAAGGCCCCTAAACCCCCTCCACTTGGAGGATATGTATATGACAACAAATGTAGTACGGTAGGACGAGACTCCCGAAGTGAACTCTTGTTTGTTTGCAGGTTGATCGCGAACAAGAAAGCAAGGATGATTCCTTTCACTCACAACGGTCACTGTCTCATCCCGAACAGCATGGCATCTGGCATCCCTACGGACAGTCCGATGTAGGTACGCATCATAGATATATACTCTTTGACTGGGAAGGTACCGGCCTAACGGTTTCTCAACGTCCTTTAGATGTCATACCTTCTTGTTGACCTTGTTGCGTATGTACAGTACCGTATGTATGTGTGCTTCGCTACGAACAGACGGAACCCGGTCGTGCCTGGATGTCTGTGGGACTCGTGCTCTCCATAAAGAATCCCATGGGCTAACAATACAATTCATTTCAGGTCATCATGTTTGACAGTAATATGTTCCCAGACGAGTTGATGAAACAAATTGAGTTCCTCCTTGAAGTGAATAGAACAATATCTGATATCTCTCGTTTGGGATAAAGGGATATCGACGGACTATTCTAGTAAGTGGAAAAGTCGAGACCACAAAAATGGATCAAAAGGACTGTTTTATATTACACCCACCTAGCATATAGAGACTTGAAAAGACGTAATAGATGACCAAGTATTGTTGATTGGGGGTCTTCTGGTGCCTTCTCTTTTTCAGCGTCCCCACATACGCTCTGCCTAGAAGAGAGTCTCATCCTGACCGGAGGAGGGGGGGGGGGGGGGGGGGGGGCGGGGCCCGGTGGGGTTCCCCTCCGGGAGATT
>Ga0194115_10003174_pt1 | contig 18644 bp, 19 predicted proteins | sample TA2MahsurfametaG_3_FD_148656 | JGI IMG/M metagenome (GOLD analysis project Ga0194115, IMG submission 148656) | Freshwater microbial communities from Lake Tanganyika, Tanzania - TA2015002 Mahale S4 surface | ecosystem: Environmental > Aquatic > Freshwater > Lake | place: Tanzania: Lake... | reverse complement strand
AAAAATAGAGCAAAAACTAAAAATGTTAGAAAATCAGAATTTTAAAATGGATAAATATTACACCGATTTCCTTTCTAATTATTTATTCAGTTTTTGTGAGTTAAATCAAAGAATTATAAATTCGATGATTATTATCTCTTAATAAAATAATATGGAAAAAATTTATAAAGAGATAAAAAATATTTATATTGAGAGACATTCTGTTAGTTGTGCCAATATAATTGATAAAGGATTTGGTAGAAGTAAAAATGAAAAAATAAAATATGCGACAAATTCACATATAAGTTATATTGGAGTACAACAATGTTTGCAAGTTTCAGATTATTTTAGTAAAAATCCAATACAATCAACAAAAAATATTAGAAATCCTTTACTTATTTTTTGCTGTACAGAGCTAATTAGAACACAAGAAAGTCTATTTTTAAGTTGGATAAGATATCTCAAAGATTATAAAGAAAATGGTGGAAAAATAATATTGCTACCTTGGCTGAATAAAATTTCTGAAACATATTCAAGTTCAATACGTAAAACAAAAAAAGCTTGGAAAAAATTTATAGATAATTTAAAAAATAATTTTGAAAAAATAAAAAAAGATACATTCAATAATAATTCAAGTCTAATTACTGATATTGAAAATATAGCAAATGTTAATAGATGGGAAGAATTATTTTATTTATCACCAATAATTTATAAAAATAATAAGATAAAAATAAATATAATTAAAAAAGGATGCAAAAAAAAGAAAGGTGATATTAAACAATTTATTAATTTATTTGGTGAAATATTAGAAAAATATTTAGAAGATATGAATTTATTAGATAAATATGATGGAATTGAATTAGTAATAGTTGCACATCATAATTCAGAAAAAAATTTTATAGAATATTTAATTCCATCTGCTTGGGAAGAATTTAAAAAAATACAATTTTTGAATAGTGAAGTCATAAAAATGCCTGGATTATGTTTGTATAATTTTCTTAAGAAAAATCCAAATCAAGAGCCCATAAAACGCATTTTTCCAATGAAGTATAACACAAAAGAAATGACTATTATGATAAATAAACTTGAAGTTAATCCAATTTTTATAATTTATATTTCTTCTCTGGATTTATTTTTGAGTGTAAATAATATTGTAAAAACAAGATTAAAAGCCAAAGGAATCAATGAAAGAGTGCAAATAAAAAAACCAATATATATATTCTTACAAACATCTGGTAGAGAGTATAAAAATAATTTAAGAAAAATAGAATTTTATATCAAAAAAATAATAAAAAATTATATTGGAAAAAATGGACCAACTTACTATAATTATAATAGAATGTTAGAAAGAATACATGATAAAAGAATATATTTTAATAATTTTGAAAAAAATATAGCACATCCAGAATTTTATAAAAAATTAAAAGATTATCTATTTGAATTTTGTGAAATCGAACAAACTGCTATCAATTTAATAGCTATTTTTTGATATATTATTCCATTCCTTTCTAATTATTTCTTTAAAATTTACAAAATCCATATCTGAATCTGGTTCATATTGCATAATCTGTTTATTATCATCAAGATAATCAAAATAATCATAATGCTTACTATTATTTTTATCATACATATAACATTGTATGGTTATACACACATCATCTGTATTATTTCTTAATTGATGAATTTGGTTTAGATCAGGACTTAACCAAGTTATATCATCTTTGTCAAAATCAGCTTCTGCAAAAGGAACACTCTCACCTAAAAATGGAAAAAGACTAACATGAATAGACCCGTGTAATACGCGAATAACAGCATTTGAATCGGCATGACTATGAACAGGAGAATAATGTTTTGAAGGCCAAATTTCCATAACATAAGGTATTCCCGGAGATTCGCCACTATTACGACTCAGAGTAATTCTCAAATAGGTTTCATATATGTTTGGTTTATCTGGATTAAATTCAGTGCTCTTTTCTTGTAACTTTGTATTGCACCAACAGCCTTCTGTTTCAATACTATATTGAATCGCTTTTGAAAAATAAGGAAAATAATCATCATCAAGTACAAAATTTTTACCTGAAATACAATTAAAGAATTGCTGATTTGTTGGGGTTAAAAATGCATTCGGTAAATATTTATATTCAGCTATATCGCTCATTGTTAGCTCATCTATTCTTTTTATAATAAGTGGAACCGGATTAATAATTGGATCTCTTAAAAGTTTAATTGGCTGAATATTGGAAATATTTTTTATTAATGAAAGTGATTCAAAAAATTTCTTATATGCATTTGGTTGTTCAGTTAAACTTACAGATTTCGTATTTTGTGTCTGTTCCAATAATAAATTATACGCAAATTTTACAGTTTCTGGTCTAGCCTCTCCAATTCCAAATTTTATGGCTTGATGTTGTGAATCTAAACTAACCCAGTAAAAAACATTTTTAGCTGGAATTAGTCCAGTATTTGAATTTATTTGGTTTGTGGGTTTTCCTTTTTCAGTTTGAATACTCATATCAAAATTTTCATTTGATATTTCTATTTTTATTTTACCAGTATTTTTATTGGTGAATTTAAATTTGGCTGGTGTATCACTTCCAAGTGGAGTTGTAAATAAATAGGTTACTTGTCCATGAACCGGTAATTTTAAAGAATTCTTAAATTTACGCATAATATTATTTACAAAATTATTTCGATTCGATAATTTAAAAGAATATTGACAAAAATAGATATGAACTTACAATTTTTGGCGGAAAATACATTCGTCATTTCTTTAAAAGAAAGAGAGGACAGACGTAAAAATGTCACGAAAGAAATGCGAAATCAAAAAATAGCATTCCAATTTTTCGATGGAATAAAAGATGCTAACCCAATTTATGGCTGTACTGCTTCCCATGTTGGCGTCATAAAAATTGCCAAGGAAAAGAAACTTCCTTATGTCCTTATTTTTGAGGATGATGCAAAATTTGTGCAACCTTTTCGGCTTCCAGCTCTTCCTGATAATTGGGATATGTTGTATTTAGGATCATGTGTTAATAAAATCTATGATGAATATTACCACAATTGGAAAAGGGTTTGTTGTTGGTATGGGCATTCCTATATTGTGAGAGAATGTATGTATGACCGTATCATAGAAGAAGCCAGTAGGAATTGGGATAAAGTCCTAATTGACGAATATTATTGTGAATTCTTACATCCTCATATAAATGCATACACAATCTATCCAACAATGGTCACCCAATCAGAGGATTACAGTGATATTCTACATACTACTTTGGATCGCCATCAGAAGATTATTAATTTTGATAGGCTAGTTGAAATGAAGAATCCAAATCCAGCCCAATTCCGTGATATTTATTGTATCAATACACAAGAAAGAACAGACAAATTTGAGTATATGATGGGGCTAATGATGGCACAAAATTTGAAAGTTCAATTCCATCGTCCAAAGCGTAACATGGAAAATGGTGCGAAGGGCTGCCGGGAGTCACATTTGGCGGTTTTACGTGAAGCTAAGAAGAGGGGGTTACCATCCGTTCTTATTTTCGAAGATGATATAGATTTTGTAGGAGATATCCGAGAAATTATTTTACCAAAAGAGTGGGATATGTTTTATATTGGAGGAAATTGGGTGGATATATTGGATAAATCTGAGTCTGACCATTACTGCAAAGTGCGAAGTTGGAGCACCTATGCATATGCAGTGAATAAGCATTTCTACGATATTTTAATAGAAGGATTAGAAAAAACTGAGAAAGAAATAGATAGATATTACTTGGAAAATATTCATCCCAATCACAGAGTATATATGAGTAAGCCGCAAATTGTGGTTCCAAGTGAGAAGTTTGAGGATTCTGACATAATGGGCAAGACAATGGATTATGGATTTTTGAGGGAAGCGGAGAAAATGAATTTGGGCGAAAAAAATGTCAGCAAACCTGCGAAAGTAAAGGTAAGTGAAATGAAAAAAGTAGAAGATGCTGATTTGCCAATGGTTAGTATTATAACTCCCACCTATAATAGGAGGAATTTTGTGAAATTAATGATTTATAATTTTTTCAGCCAGAATTATCCAGCGGATAAATTGGAGTGGATTATTGTGAATGATGGTGCAGAATCAATTTCTGGAATGCTTCCCAATGACTCTCGAATTAAATATTATCATTTTGGGGAAGAAGAAAAGAAGGCTTTATTATCGCAAATTGGAAGTGAAGGAGTAAAACTACCAATTGGAATGAAGCGCAATATTGGAGCAAATTTGGCGGCAGAAGGAAGTATAATAGTGCATATGGATGATGACGATTACTACCCACCAAATAGTGTTCGAATTCGAGTAATGGCTATTCTAAGTTCAGGGAAAGAATGTGTGAGTTGCAGTGCAATTGCCAATTTTAATATTAAGAGGATGATAAGTATGATTAATGTGCCTCCTTATGATATGAGTTATGAAAAGAGGGTGAGTGAGGCTTGTCTTTGTTATACAAAAGGCTTCTGGGAGAGGCAAAAATATAATAATAAGGCAATATGTAGTGAAGCAGAGGATTTCATTGGGGGACGAACTGGAGAAGTAGTTGATACAGATTGGCAGGGAATTATAATAAGTTTGCGCCATAGTGGGAATATGACGAATCGGAATGAAATGACAGAGGAACCCAATGGCTGGCATTTTGGGAAAATAGAGGATAAATTATTCTTATTTTTAACGAGTTTTGACGAATAATATTCTTTGTTATGAATATGTTAGAAATATATATGGATCGCCGGAATAAAGTAAAAACAAATTACGGAATACCATTTGAATGTGTGGAATTGGCACGCCGATTTTATAATCAATATTATAGTCTTACATTTCCTTCTGTTCGTGATGCTCATGAAATTTTTAAAAAAATAGATACTCTAATTCACACTAGAAATCATCAATTAGTATTATTACAAACAATTACTGCGCCAAATATTGACAGATTTTACGTAGGAGATACATTATTTTGGGAAAGGCATGATAAAAATGATAATTATGGACATGTGGGAATAATTGTGTATTGTGATGACAAAAAAGTTGTAATTGCTCAACAGAATGAAGATAATGCACTTGAAGTTCATAATACAAAAAAATTAATGAAAGAAATGAATAAGAAAAATAGTGATTTTCTTGGTATAAAAAGATTACCAGATTGGATACCAAAGCCACATATGATACAAGTAAATGTAATATAAAAATAAGATTATACTAATATTTAATATGAGTATAATATCTGGAAGTAATAATGCAAGCGTTTTTGTGTCTGGTGATGAATTTGGTACAATATATATTGGGAAATATTCGGGAGGGAAATATGATAAATTAATGGTGAAATTATTTGACCAAATCCATGGACCTATCTTAAAAATATGCTGTAATCCTTTGAAAAATTATTTCTTTTTATGTGGCGATATTTCGGGGGCAATAATGAAATTATCTGTAAATGCATTATTTATTAGCGAACTTAAAACAGTTGCTAATCATCAATATCAAGTATGTGATATGGATATTCATAAAAATGGTAATTTATTAGTATCTTGTAGTAATGATGCAATAAAACTATGGGATATAAAATTGGATGGGATGTCACCAATACAAACAATAAAAAATGATGCTTATGGATTATGTGTTGCTTTTCATCCAGAAAAATCATTTTTTATATGTGCATATGCAGATAGGAAAATAAAAACATTTGTATTAGACCAAATAAATCAAGTAGCAGAAGTTTCACATAAAAATTTAAATCAAATTGGAGAAATTGGAAATCTTATTTTTGAAAAAAGTGGAAAATATTTTGCTATTACTTCCTATAATATGGTATATATTTATAGTTTTCCTGGGATGGAAGAAGTATTTTATTTTAGTGATAATATTGAGCCATTAGCAGATAATACAAGATATTATATTAGTGATATTAATTTTATTATTGATAAAAAAATAATCATAATAACTGCTAATAATAAGCAAATAATTCAAAGATTTTATAATGATTGTAATAAAACGATGGATATAGAATTTGTGAAAAATTATGAATATTCTGTGAATCATCTTATTGCTCATGAGACACCAACGAATGAAAATCATTTTCTCGCTCAGCCTTAAAAATTTTAAGCATATGGATTGAATCTAAATAATCATGAAGTGATTTACGTGCATCTTGGACTGTTTTTATTGGAAGATTATTATAATATTTGGTGGCATCATTATAAGATAAAACCCCTATTTTGCGTAAATTTGCGAGTGAATTAGTGTGCCAATCACGAACTTCATTATTATGATAATGGTTTGATAGAATGTCAATACTCTGTAATAAAGCATAATATGCATAGTATTTTGACTGGTCAATATTAGCTACAAATGGAAGCCGTTGTGGATTTATTCCATAATTATGTAGAATTTGGAATATATTTGGGGGTTTTGCAAGACAACTCATTCCCAATAATAATGCATTTTTAGTATTATAAAAATATTGGTTTTTAATGTTCATATATTCCGCTATTTGAAAAGAAGTATATTCTAGGTCATATCCTATAAATGTAAGAACCAGATAAAATGTTGATGAGTCATGGCGAAATGTTGAAAAAAATTCATCAGCAGTTGATGCATAAATATTAATTGCTGATGGATTTGTTAAATTAACCGATTCTGTCATATAATTTGCTGGAATACCACAACGTTGTTCAATATTTTCTTTTTTATTTTTATGTTCTGGATCAACTGAAATAAATTGAACACCTAATGCTGATTCATGACGTATATTTGTTAGCTGACCAGATATGGGACTATGAGATGCTGCACCAATATATATTACACATATTCTATTTTTCTGGTCATTCATTTTCTTTTTATTATTATATAAATTCATCTTTAAATAAGAATTTTTTTATCTGCCTAAAATATGGAAGAAATAGAAGGTAAATTTTTAGAAATAAATATTAAAGATTTACGTAAGAAATTAAAAGCTAATAATGCTAAAAAAATTCATAAAATGATGTTATATAAAAGATATGTTTTTAATTTACTAAATGGTGAGAAAGGATTTATTAGAACAAGAGAAGAGAATAATGCTGTTACAATTACAGTTAAGACTTATCCAAAAAACTCAAAATATGCTCTCGAATCAGAAATTTCGGTAAATAATACATTAGAACAAAGTAGAGATTTTTTATTATTTCAAGGATATAAGATCAAAGCTTATCAAGAAACATTAAGAGAAAAATGGTCATTAGGAGATTGTTTAGAAATATCAATTGATATTTTACCAGGAATTCCTACATATGTTGAACTTGAATGTAAAAATGAGAAGGAGATAAAAAGAGTAGCAAACTTATTAGGATTAGATTATTCAAAAATAGAATATGGAGCATTTGATAAGCAATTTGTTCATTATTATGGATTAACAAAAGAACAATTAAATGAGCAAATTAGCAGTTTAACATTCAAAAATATAGATATAGAATTAAATAAATTCATTAAAAAAAATAAAGATTTACTAAAAAAATGTAAAAAGGAACACCTTGATTTAATAAATAAAAGTAAAATTAAATTATAATAATTCAGAATATTCTAAATAAAAATTACTCAGATTTCATTTTAAGTAAATTCAAAATAGATTGAGCTGTCCATGGGCGATCTCTGCGATAGACTTTAATGTCATTCAGAAAATCAGCAATATCTTTTGAACTCAAATTTCCGTGTAAAATTTCTTTTACACTGTAATCATCCGTTTTGTAATCATAAATATAATGGTCATCACGACCAGTAATTTCATTTAGAAGTGAATTTACTCTGCCACATTTTGCACCATAATAGAGCATATTGATGAGTTTTTTGATATTATTTTCATTTTTGTCATCAGAAATTCTCTGTATTTTCCCATTTCTATCACGAATATATTTCGTTCCATATTTTGAAATCGTTGGATAATAAAGTCCATGTTGTTTCCTGTATTGGAATGAACTTGTGCTTCTTCGACTAAGCGTTCTGTGTTCAATAACAGCATCGCGAATATCAGATGTCATTTCTTTGAGATCAGAAGATATATTTGAAGATAAATTCTTGTGTGCATCATGAAACGTAATTTTCTTTTCATTGCATTTCTTTTCAAAAATTGCGTAATCAAAGAAATTGCGGCTGAATCTGTCCATACAGTAAGCAATAAGATGAATATTGCTGTGTTCTTCCAGAATTTTCAATAATTTTTTCTGATTTTTCATTTCACCTGCAGAACATGTTTCACTCAAAATTGATATAATATTAAAATCATTTCTTTCGGCGAAATCGGTGCAATCTTGAATTTGTGTATCCAAACTGTATCCTCTTGTTTGTTCCTTCGTGCTAACGCGTGCATAAATAACTGCATTAGTTTTAGAAGGAGAAATTGACATAGATGAGATATCCATTTTTTATTGTTTTAAAATATAATTATAATTTATTTCAATTTTTTATAAAATGATAGTAAAAATATTAAATATTTAAGTGAGATAATTTACGATGAATTTTGTAAAAATTAGCAATATTGATGGGAAAAGATTGATGCCATATCAAGGATTGTCTCACAAATTAGATAATCTATTATATTCCCATGAAGTGAAAAGTTTTATGCAATATGAGGAAAAATGTATTTTGATTTATAAGATGGGATTGTTTAATAATCCCACATTTCTTGTTTTTCGGATTAGATTCAATTAGATGACAGAGACCAACAAAATGATATCCACAGGTTTTTATTGTGGTTGAAGGATATTTTTCTTCCTTTTTTAGGAAAAATTGAGCAATTCATGGGCGATGTTCGAACCCAGGTAAATAATTATCTGGAAGAGAGAAAAGTGCCTACAATTGAGGCAATGATAGAGATTCTGTCAAAACACTCTGCAGATATATGAATATTTCAGGAAATTGGATTTATCTAAATCAGTCTATAATAGGATCCAAATTTTATACTTTGTATTCTAGCTGATATAATCATTACTATGCAAGTAGATGATTATGGATTAAAGATGATATAAGATATTTTCTTACATCATTAAAAAAATTATAAATAATTATCAATAAATATTTTACCATAAAAAAATAATAATCCACATGCAATAAAAATAACGTGTGATATATTATCTGAAGCATAAAGTTCTTCAAAAACACATTTTTTTATACAATCTGACATACTTATATTTTACAAAATGATTAAGTTTTTAAATACTCATAAATGTCACCTGTTTGAGGTAAATTTTCAATATTTCCTTTTTTATTTCTCTTTGTTAATACAATTTCTTTACCTAATAAATTATTAAGAGTATTTCTTGCACGTTTAAATCGAATTTGAGGATTTTTAAAACTATTTCCTAAATTTGTATTGATTTGTGTGACCTGAGTATTTGTAAATATATCACAATCCTCTCCTTCACATTCTGATTTTATACTTGTATTTATTTTATTTATAAAATTTTTAGAACTTGTATTTGGTAATGGTGTAGTAATACCCAAAGTATTTCCAATTGTTCTAAGAAATGATTTTGAAGTGTTTGGTTGATTAAATATTGATGATTCATTTTTTTGACTTCTTAAATTTTGATTATTATTTCTATTACGATTTCCTGAAGTTCCATTATTATTATTCCCCAAAGTTCCATTATTATTATTCCCCAAATTTGAGTTTAGATTCCCCAAAGTTCCATTATTATTATTCCCCAAATTTGAATGATGATTTCCTAAGTTTCCATTATTATGATTTCCTAAGTTTCCATTATTATGATTTCCTAAATTTGAATGATGATTTCCTAAGTTTCCATTATTATGATTTCCTAAATTTGAATTAAGATTTCCTAAGTTTCCATTATTATGATTTCCCAAATTTGAATTAAGATTTCCCAGATTTCCTAAGTTTCCATTATTATGATTTCCTAAATTTGAATTAAGATTTCCCAGATTTCCTAAGTTTCCATTATTATGATTTCCTAAATTTGAATTAAGATTTCCCAGATTTCCCACATTTCCTAAGTTTCCATTATTATGATTTCCCAAATTTGAGTTAAGATTTCCCAGATTTCCTAAATTTGAATTACTTTTTTTTTCTGGTTTATTTAGAATTAAATTTTCTTCAATGATATTGATATTATTTGGTTCAAAATTAACACCCATTAATTCTTCAAGAGTTTTAGCATATCTTATATTATTATTTTTTTTTTTCAATAAATTATTTAAAGAAATTGAATTATTTAATCCACTATTTTTTTGCACTTGAATAGGCTGTTGCACTTGAATCTGCGGTTGCACTTGCATAGGCTGTTGCACTTGCATAGGCTGTTGCACTTGCATAGGCTGTTGTTGTAACTCTTTTTGAATCCTCAATAAATTATTTAGCCCATTATTTTTTTTCCCTAGTAAATTATTAAAAGAATTAGATTTATTAATAATATCAGTTAATATTTCTGATGAATTTAGACTAGTAATATTTTTTCTCTTTAAATCTTTGTTAGCAAATTGAAAATTAGTATTAATTCTATTTTTAATCTTTGATAAAATTTCTACTTTTCCATTTGGATAATCTTTAAGTGTTTTATTTACTTCAATTAAATAATCATCTAAAATACCTATATATTTTGATAATTCTTCATCATTTTTCTTTGAAGAAAGCATATTTTTTTGCTTTTGAGTAACAGTTTTTAATAATAATAATTCTTTTTCTAATTTATTTTTATCAATAATTAATGAAATAATTGTATCAATTAATTGCTTAAAATTAGATTGTATTTTTTTTAAATTAAGCTTAATATTATTCTCATTTGAACTCATTGATTTATTAGTTTTTAAAATTTTTGAAGTATTTGCTGATCCAGGTAAAAATAATGAAAAATTAGCTAATCTCATGTATTATTTTATAGAAGATTTTTTTTATAGATTGTTATAATTAATCTTGGTCTCGGGATTCTTTCTAAATATCTTGTATTATTAAAATTCATATTTATATTTTCTTCAATCATATTTACTTTATTTTTACGATTATTCATATTTATATCTATAGTATTACCTTCATTTTTACGATTACTTTTAGAATTACATATTTTTTTATTTTCTTCTAACTGTTTTATTCTATTTTTTAGTTGTTTTTTTTCAGTTAGTAATTCTTTTAATATTTCAATATGATTTTTAAGTATTTTATGAGTTTTTAATTTATCCATATTAAATAAAATATTTTATTTTCATTATGTTAGTAACTATTATATTTTTTTTATTAATAATTATTATCTTAACGTATTATTATCATAATTATTTAAAAAATCATTTTTGGTATAATTTTGAGAAAAAACTTGGTAAAAAAAAATTTTATTCTGGTGAGCTTCATCCAAATATTTATACAAAAAAAAATTTAAATGAAGAAGATATTAAAAAACTCGATGAATTATACAAAAATTATTTAGAAGGAATTATTGTTGATAAAGAAAAAATAGAAAATTTTTTATCAATAATGCCATATTCAGAAATTTTTTACATGAAAGTAAATTCTATTTTTTATGGAGCTGTAATGAATAGTATTGTAGAAATAGAATATAAAAATAAAAAATATTTGTCTAATTTTGTTGATAATGCAATAATTAATAAAAATTATAGGGATAAAGGTATTTTTAAAGAACTTATGAATTATGTGTCAAATTATTCAAATGAAATGAATGCAAAATTCATTATCTTTAAAATAGATAAAAAACCAATTCCTAGCTTTTATAAATATAATATTGTTTCAAATTATTATTATATTGATAATTATGATTCATTTTTTAAAGAAGATAATTTAAAAATTATTAGACCTTATTATAAAAATAATGACCAATTTTTAAAATATTTAAATTCAAAAAATATTATTATTCTTAGTTGTTCATATGATAAGAATATTCCCATTAAAAAAGAGGATAATAATTTTGGAGTAAGCCCATTTTTTAAAGATACTAAAACAATAATGATTTTTAAAAGAAATTCACCAAGATCAATTGAATTACTACATATTGAAAATCCGGTCAAAGAATGTATAAATAATATTATGCGATATTTATATAATAATTATAAATTTGATATATTTTTTGTAGATGATATAGGCAATAATTCATATTTGATAAAGTTATATCCCAATTTATTTAAAATTGCTTATCCAGTATATCATTATATTTTGGGATTAGAAGAGAAAATTGAAAAAGAAAATTTTTTCTATTATTTCTAAAAACTAAAATCATAAAATCCATTTAATCCACTAACTTTTGTAGTTTCATAATCAAATTCTTTATTTCGTTCTTTAATAGGTGGTTTCGGCTGTGGTATATAAATAAGCTCAGCAGGTTTTAATATCATACCACCTTCCGCAAATTTATTTAAATAATTTTTTAAATAATTATCTTCTCCATTTGTCTGCCAATTCATAAATATTATCGAAATACCTAATTTAAAATTATATGATGCATCATAATTTTTAGTATCAATTTTTGGATTATATTCATTATTTTCATTCACAGTGCTTTCTTTCATTACAGCTATTAAATTGTACATTGATTTTTTAATTGCATCTTCTTCTTTATTAAATTTTGTTTTAATACCCCCAAATTCAATATCTTTATCAGTCATTTTATACAAAATAATATTTGAACTATTTATACTCATTATACCATTTGTTATTTCATATAAAAATCCATTTAATGGAACCCGATTTGTTAGTATTATTAATTTCCCAATAGAAAAATTTACAGGTATATTTCCTATATTTTCTCTCTGAAAAGAATAATATTTATTCATAAATCTACTAGAACATTTCGTAAATAATTGTGAATAAATTTGATATTCTAATTTTGTATTTGGTAGAAATTCCATATTTAAATATAAAAATAATGGTGCATCTGTTTTTCTCCATGCTAATTCATTTATTATATCTAAACAATTCATAAATTCCAGAAATTTTTTCTCTTTATTACATCTTGAATAAGCTAATTCACCATTAATTACATTTCCAACAATTATTCTCGCATCATCTCCAAATGGATCATTCCCATCATAAAAAATATCCAGATGTATTACTCTTGCACCAGCTAATAATACATTTTTTATTGCATTATAAGATACAACATCATTTGTGTAACCACATGGTAAATATGTTTTATATGATGCTGCGTAAAAAAAATCACGTAATCCATAGTATTTATCTTTTTTAAAAAATTGGTTATAATATTTACCCCCATTTGGAATTGGACTTTGTTTTATTACTGGATATGTTTTTGGATCATAAACATTCAAACATTTTTCTGTTCTATTTTTACATCTTGCATTATAATCTTTCATTTTTAAAGCTGAAATGCTACTTATAATTGCTGAACTAATTATAAGTGCAAATAATACCATAAAAAATATTTTTAATAATCTATTCATTAAAATAGTCTGAGATTTTATTTTCCCTATTATTTATTTTAGGGATGTAATTTTTTAATAGATCCATTTTAGTTTCCATTTTATTCTTATCGTATATATTCTTTGTTTTTATTTCATCCTTCTTCTTTATATTATAAAATAAATTATATAAATTTAAATATTCATCATCATTATTTTCTTCAGTAGTTATGTTTTTATAAATTATATTTGAATTTAAATTTGAAAAAATCTGGTCCTCTGTAATAACTTTTTTAATTGGAATTTTTGCATTAGTGTTTGATATTAAAACACTAATTGCTAAAATTCCCGCTCTATCCCTACATTTTGCATGAGTATAATTATGATAAAATAATTTAAATAAGGATTTTATTATTGTTTTATTTATTTCATTATTTTTTTCACATTTCTGCCAAATTTTATCCCAAATAAAATATTCCCAATAACGCCCCCATTTTTCATATTTTCTCATAATTTTCGTAGTTGGAGTAAATAAGTAGGTTTCTTTTACCTTTTTTTCTATTTTATTTATCCATAAAATCCAGAATATTATTTTCTCAAAATTTATTTTATTAAGTTGAAAAGCCCTTGTCTCATTATAAAAAAGTATTTCACGTATTCCTCTTGATAATAGAGGTTCAAGTTCCTTATTTTGTGAGTCAATTACAGGATAAAATTCACTTAGATTAGAATGAACAGCATAATGTTCAGATTGATATGACTTATTCCCAATTTTTATTACATCTGTTTTAGAAATTATTTTAGATTCTAAAAATATTGAAATAATTGTTATGTAATTATTTCTTATTTCATTCGAATTTATTAACCCAATATTTCGATAAGATTTTGGCAATATTTTATGAATTATTTTTCTTTTTCCTATCATTTCTAGTAAAAAATAAGCTGTGGATATATCATGATATATTGTATATTGCGATAAATATTGTATAAAAAAATTCTCTAAATCTTTATAATAAGAAGAAGCATGTAATTCTGCAACTAATGCATATGATATTTCTTTATTTTTATGTATTAAATGGTAAAGTAGATGATCAAATAATGATTTTTTCTTATAACCAGAGTAAGACATTTGCCCACATTTTTTATATTTTATTCCATAATTTATAATCACATCCATTAAAAATTATTATATAATAATATATTAAATTATATGAATTGTGCCCCACATCGAAAAGGTGATACAACCTGTTATACAAAAGAACAACTTATTAAGATAGCGAAAATTCTGAATGAAAAAGAGGGCTCTAAAATTAAATTAACTGGAACAAAAGAAGAGCTCTGGAATGCTATACGATTACATTTATTTGATGAATGTGATTATGAATGGGAATGGATTGATAATAAATCAATTAAAGAATTAAACGATCGAGAAATAAAATATGAAACATTTAAACCACCAATGCCCACTTCTTGGCTAAAAAATAAATTTACATGGCTAACTACAACTGATATTCTTAACGTTATGCGTCAATATGAAAAATTATACACTGAATTTAAATTTTTTGGACCAGTACCAGTTGATTGTCCAAAAGATATTTATTGTGAATTGACTAATATTGATTTAGGAAAAATGAATCGAAAAGGTTTTAATATGGTAGGTGTTATCTTTAATTTAGATAAACATAATGAAGGTGGTAGCCATTGGGTTGGATTATTTGCAAATATGCAAGACAATACAATAACATATTATGATAGTACTGGTAATCCACCACCTGATTATATAAAATATTTTATTGAAATGCTTAAACGTCAAATGAAAAAAGGAGTTATTATTGATTGGAATAAAAAGAAACACCAATATGGAGGTAGTGAATGTGGGGTATATTCTATGAATTTTATAATAGAAAGTATAAAAGGAAATAAACTTTATGACATTGAAAATAAAAAAATTAGCGATTATTCTGTTAATGTATTACGAAATTATTTTTACAGACCTTCTAAGAAAATAAATGATTTAAATACAATTAAAGTTGGTGGAAAAAATAAGAAATAAATATTTTTCAATATATAATATGGAAAAATTAGAAGATATGAATGATGAAATAGTTGATATAAATATTATTGATGAAAATGAGGATATTATTATAAAAAAAACTTTAGATAAAATTAATAAGAATGAAACAAATGATTTATTAATTAATGAATTAAGTGAATGCTACAAATCAAAGAAAAAATTAGAAAGATTAGAGGATCGTCTAATTAAAAAAATATATGAGAAGTTTTCTATAAAAGATAAAATAGATGAAAAAGAACCAATTGATTTTATTTATACATATGATGAAACAAAAATAAAAGATAAGAAACATCAGTCATTTTTTCTAAATTTAGAAATAACCCGTAATTATTTACCATTTTTGCGTAATATTATAATTATTACTCCAACACCAAACCGAATTCTTGAATATTACTCAAATGACAAACAAATATTTATCATACATATTGATAATATTGAAAAATATAAATCAATGGTAACTGAATTTCATCCTGAATATCTTATTTATTTTTTAAAAGATTTAAATTATGTATCAAATTTATTTTTTTATTCGACAGCAGATTGTATTATTTCAGCACCGATTAAAAAAATAGATTTATTAGAATTGAAAATAAATATGATTAGAAAAACACTTCATGAAGATAGAAATCCAGCGGAATTTAATGCAAATAAAGAATTTGAAAAAAAATTTGGCGTTTTTAATCAATTAGTGACTCTTAACCAAGTAAATATAATTCGAAAAGACGTCATCATTATGATGAGTCGTTTATTTGGAATAATAAAGTATCCAATGGATTATTTAACTCTTCAGCATATGATTGGTTATTATTTTAAAATTTACGATATTGAATTAAAAGAACATAATGCTAGCGGATTTTATCAATATACACTTCAATTACCGTATGAAAGATTTAATTCACAGGTTCGCTATTTTTGTAATCAATATTTTAGTCAAAAAATAATTGCTTATTATATAAAATGGGGACTAATTCATTTGGGAATTATTCGAAATAAACCAATTTCAATAATATACTTATTTGGTCAAAAAATAAAATATTATTTACCGGTTTTAGAAAGAATAATTGGAAAATTTGTAAAATTAGTTTTTTTAGATAATATTAATAATCAAAAAGGTAAAATTGGTGAAAATATATTTATTGTTGATTATTCAGAAAAAATAGAAATAAATACAATAATGCTAAAAATAAATGGTGAAAATATTGAAAAACTTGTTCCAGATATTTTATATTTTTGTAATATATATTTATCACATAAAAAGGAATATGATTGTGATAAATATAAAGATAAAAGTACATTATTAGAAGTCATTTATCCTAGATTATTGATAAAAAATCGTGGATTTCTCATTCAATTACTTGGCTATGGGGATTTAAACGATGAAATATTTGGGAATGTAAAACAAGGTTTTATTGAATTTATTCATAAAAAATGATTTAAAATTATAATATTTAATTCGTATAAAAAATGAGCTTGTTAAGTAGAGTTAAAGAATCATTAAAAAAAAAAGATGATCCAAAAGATCTAGATGATCTAGATGATCAAGAAGATCAAGAAGATCCAAAAGACCAAGAAAATCTACAAGAATTTCCAGATTTTGAAGAATATTTTACTTTTTATGATAAAAAATGGGTGATTGCTCCATTTATGAAAGAAATAAAAGCAGGTGATCTAGAAAAAATACCTATTGAATGTATGTTTTCCCATTATATTCTATTTTCTATCGATTTTCATTGTTACTATATTGGTTTGCAAAATCATGAAAATGGTAATGAATTTGAAATTTATGAATTTGACTGGGTTGGTGAAACAGAAGAACCAGAATTTAAAGAAATATCTCAAACAATGAATTCAATAGATTGTGCCAGATTTTTAGCACAAAGAATAAATGATGGATATTTAATTTATATTCCTGAAAGATTGGAATTCGAAGAGTTAGTTTAAAAAATATATCCTAGAAATATATAACGGGAATGAGTTATTTAAATCAGCAAAATGTATTTGCAGTTGCATCTGATATTTATAAATTAGTAAAAGAAAGATATGGACTTGATGTTGAAGGTCAATATTTAGACGATATCCAATTAATAATGTCGAAATTATGGGATAAAAATAAGGATAAACAATTGAAATCTACCCAAAATCAGCGCCAATTTTTTAATGCATTGAATAAAAAAACAGTTGAATTAGTTGTACCTGGTGTTTTTCGCAATATAGAAGCCGGTTATTTAAATAAGACACAAAATAATATTTACGTTGGCGAACAAAGAGAACCCCAAAATCCGGTTGATTTATTTGAAAGACTAAAAAAGGAACGTGAATTGGAATCTGGTGTTGCGAGTGCTCCTTTAGAAGAGCAAAGAAATATTTATAGTGCTAATAACTATCAGAATAAGGAACTTACATATGATAATCAATTACCAATGACACAGCGCGTTCGAAATAATATTGAACCAGATTATGATGCAGAAAGATTCATTGATGGGCAAAATAGTCGTCAAAATATTGTAAGAGATGTAGGTCCTACAAATATACCAAGTAGTTTTGTTCCTAATATGGGAGTAGGAATGGGTAATCAAGATACGGCTTCTTCTTTAGATTCTTTTTTCAAAACGGCGGCTAATTTGAAGGGTGAAGATACAACAATTTTTAAAGAAAATCAAGAAGTCGATGACAAATTCGCCAGATTAAAGAAACAGTATATGCAGGACGGACAATTAGACAGACCCAAAGATGCAAGTAATCGTGTTGAGGATGTTATTGGAAAAAATACGATTAATCGGGTTGATGATGTTATTGGAAGAGGTAGTGGAAATGTACGTTCATCTCAAATGGTTGAGAATTTTATTGTTAATAATGATCAGTCAAAAATTGCAGATGATAATAAGAAAAAATCAGATGAAGAAATGATTTTAATAAATAAACAGAGTAGTAATGCATTTTTAAATTATTCACTAATTCCGCCAGAAAAATTAAATTATCAGACTAGAAAATATTTTATATCAATAGATAGTCTTGAAAGAGACTTAGAAGCTTACCCATTACCAACTAATTTTCAGGTTCGATTTGAGCAGCCAGGGAATGAAGTTGAGGTTCCCTCTTTTTTGAATAGTGATGGTGTAGTTATATATGGACCACCAGTTGTGTATCAAAATGTAGGTGGAAAAGGAGCAAAATTGGAAAACTTATATGAAAATGTTGTTGAGTTAAAATGCATCG
>Ga0194115_10003170_pt1 | contig 18649 bp, 23 predicted proteins | sample TA2MahsurfametaG_3_FD_148656 | JGI IMG/M metagenome (GOLD analysis project Ga0194115, IMG submission 148656) | Freshwater microbial communities from Lake Tanganyika, Tanzania - TA2015002 Mahale S4 surface | ecosystem: Environmental > Aquatic > Freshwater > Lake | place: Tanzania: Lake... | reverse complement strand
GGACTACCTCGTTTTGGTGTCTCAAGAACATCTAGTAGTAGTGAGTTAGTAGCGAAAACAACCCCCCCCCCCCAAAGGCCGTCTTGTTCAGGGGAGAAACATCTGACATTCATACATTCGTATTGGCTAAGAAATCAGTTGGGAATGAAACCACACTCTGCGACTTTTTGTGTGAATGTGAGTAGATGAACGAAAGCTGATGCTCTAATGTCATAGCAAGCAAGAATAATTATTTACGTAGTCTCATACATATTCCGAGTCGGCTGTACCATACATACCGTAGATGACATCTTGATCTATGATACTTTGCTGTCGAAGTGACCTCTTCCATTGTTCCGATCGCTTCTTGATGGGTACAGTATACGAACGACCTTTGCTTGCCCTTCATCGCAGCCCTTACTCTAGTAGAAAGGATACCCACCATTCATCGTAAAGCTTGGGAACGAAATGGTAAAGAATGGTGAAGTTCTGTGGGAAATCATTGGAAAGGGTTTAGAGTACTCTACCATCGTTGATGAGAAGGTTGTTGGATTCCAAGGTTTACGGTATGCAAAAGATCCAACGAATGGAGTCATCATCGCATTGAGTTCAAGAAATAGTGAGGAGAAAAGTCGTTGGATGACGAAAATGCCATCGATGGAAGGATTTGGACAACTGAAGGAATTGGATTTACATAAGAATCGATATATCCGACAATTGGATGATTCTATTTGTAACTTAGTTTTCCTCCAGACGTTGATCCTAACAAGATGTGAGAGAATCCAACGTCTACCCGAACAGATTGGAAATTTACAACATTTAAGTGAGGTATGTTACGTCAAAAAATGAGGGCCTTCCAGATCTGGAACGATAACTCTAAATCAACGGACCCTAACTCCATCACACACACTTGACAGCTTGACCTTACGGATGCATCGGAAATCTCGATACTCCCTGAATCCTTGGGAAACTTGGTAAAGTAAGTAGAACGACACTATCGATGTGCGTATGATACAATGGGGGGGAGTGGACGATCCATTACTTGAGGCCCAATCTCATCTTTTTGAAAATCTTTTTAGTCTCAGAATACTAAGTATTGGAGGCCATCGAGGGTCGGGAAATAAGGGACTTAAGTTTCTACCATCGACAATCGGCAATTTGAAATCATTAGAGGTTCTATGTCTTGATAAGTGTAAGGCATTGGAATCCCTTCCAGATTCTATCTGTTCATTACAGAATCTACGACAATTACAGATGAGAGAATGTAAGGAAATCAAGGAACTTCCATTGCAGATTGGGAATTTGACGAATCTTGTCGAAGTCTCATTATCGAAATGTATCGGTTTGACGACACTCCCTGCATCGATTGGGAAATGGCAGACCTTGGAAGATCTGACATTGAACAAATGTAAGAACATTACAGAACTTCCAGATAGTCTCTGTACCCTAATGAATTTATGTATGTTGGATCTACGTGCATGTAAGAAATTGATTTGTCTCCCCGACAACATTGGGAATCTTTCCAAGTTGAAATATTTGGATCTTGGTGCCTGTAAGAGACTTGAGAGACTACCAACATCCCTTGAACAATTATTACACAATCTACAAGTTCTGAACCTTGCGGATTGTCCGGAACTTTCGAACCCTCCGAATCTACCCACTCTAGATTCCGAAACCGTCGAATAAAGAGGAGTTCGACGATGCAAAAGGATCCATTTTGGCGATGACTGATGTGAAGCAAATCTATATCAAGTAGTTATTTGGTTGGGGCGACAACAATAGGAACCTTATGACGTTTTTCTTCTTTAGATTGATTTAATTTTCTTCTTCTTTTCTACTGGTTGAAAATGCTTCCTTCGTTGTTTCAAAAGTTGTTGCATCATGGGATAGAAGAAGACGGGCCATAACGATGCGGCTAGGTATAGGATCTTTCGATCATTCAGATATCCTGAAAGGATGACCATGAACATTTCTCCTGCCGCTCCAATGGGGAATAGGATCGGTGCGACTGTGAAACGGATCGATTTGAAGATACGTTGTTCTGGATATAGTGTTGCCATCCCGAGACAACCAAAACGGATCAAATCTCCCAACCCCCACATCGTAACTGTCAAAAGATGTTGCCATGATGTACAGGGGATGTAAGGTTGAACAAGATATTCCACACCCGCACGGGTACAAGAAAACAGTAATACGGCAAGGATTGGTGAACGAGTCAATCCTACAAGGCAATTAAAGATTTCAATGAAACTGATCATTAATGCCATCTTCACCGCGGGGACAAGGGAGGTCGAACAGACGTCTGACGAAATATCACCAAACCCAGCAGTCGTAAGGACGATGAAGGCAACTCGTCCCCATGCTATTGCAGTAATAAAGTTCGAAGAGGCAAGCCAAAGATTTCCCAGATTCAACCATGTCATGATTATAGTCTTCCCCTCCGATCGTGAAAATGACCAGCCACCAAAGTATGAGCTTTGAGGCGAGTATCTGAAGTGTTCGCTTTTGTCATGTCGTTCCAATGACTAGGGAAACCCGGATACTGTCGAAGATCCTGACGACAATACTTTGACGGCTCGTGCGAGAAACACAAGCATTTGATGCCGGAAGTCGGCGAGTTAAAGAGTTGTAGGGTCCTACTAGTTGAGTACTAGACTAAATTCCAGCGACATTCTTTTGCAAAATGAGGAACTTTATTGGGGAATCGAGATCTTTTGGGGGGCTCGTAATAATTTCGTGATGAGGAAGGAAAGGGAACCGACCATACGAATGGCAGTAAAGGTTGCCATACACATCCATACACCTGTTAATCCAAATGTTTGTGGAAGGAATTGTAACGTCGTAACATACCCCAGGGAGGCCAAGACGATAGTGACAGACATCCATTCGAATCCACCATATCCCATCATCGTCCCTTCACCGATATTCACAATCGCATTGAATGCCTGCATCGATATAGATATCAAGGTTGGTATCCTCGCAGCATCACGGACTTCTACTAATGGACTAGATTTCAAAATCCCTGGAAGGAATGTGAATTGGAACATCGATACGACCAATCCCAAGAAAAAACCCCAACTCAATAGTCTGCTCACCAAGGTTGTGACGGAAACTGTCGAAGGATCCTTGGTTTCCTTCCGTTCTGCCAGGCTCGCAAGAGTACTAGGAACGAGTGTTTGAGTTGCCATACCTAGCGCCCCAAACAAGATACCACCCAGTTGAAAAGTCTGTAATGCCAGGGCATGCGCGGCCGGGGCGACACCGGCTTCATCAATCGATTGGATGACACGAGCAGCCGCCAACTGAATCAGATTCATCGCAAAGCTACGAATCTGGAGTGCGACACTCCCCTTTATCAGTGGCGCCACAGATCCCCATGCTGGTAACTTGGTCAGTTTTTGTAGCTTGAGTAAATTGCGATCCAACAGTAGCTTAAGGTAGACGGAAGCTGCCGTATATTCAGCTCCCAAACTCGCCAATGCCGATCCGAACACACCAAATCCTAGTACATGAATGAGAAGAGGATCAAGGATGACTGTCAATAGACTGGTCCCTGTTGTGATTTTGACCGCTAATGGTATCTCCATCGTTCCACGAAGTGTCGAGAATCCTACAAAAGAGATCATCATGGGGACGAAGGAGAACGCCCGTAGCTTGAGATATGGCCGAGCAGTCTCCAAAGCAGGAGAACCAGCTAAAAATTTGTCAAGATGTGAGTGAGTAGTCATCCATTGAATATGAGCACAAAACAAGAACTCTCATGGGGAAGTGGGGTGATCGCACCTTTCAAAATGGATCCCAGTGCCTTTGACGTTTTGAAGAACATGAGCATTCCAGCCGTAATCGCTATGAGGAGAGAAAATAACATCGCCTGACATACAGCATCCTGGGTTTGTTCAAGGTCACCACTGGCATGACTTTTAGAAACCAATGTCGCAGTGATGATGGGAAGGAAGGAGAAGAGCCAAAAGGCAGAATTGTATACCTGATTCGCAGCCGCCTGTCCAGCGACAGCTAGTGTATCACCCAAACGATTTACCCAGAATAAATCTAATGCCATCCCCACAGGGACGATTGCAAAGACTGCAGATAATGGTAGTGCTGTTCTGAAAATCATCCGGTCCACATGGTCTAATCGAATCACCCGTTGTATCATCTCTCTCATCGTCGCGGATTTCTTCGAGACTTCTTGTAGTTGTATCTGTGGTCGTTCTTCTTCTTCTATACCCTCCTTGCCTTCTAAGGCCATGTGACTATCCATGGACGGTATGCTATCAGTAGTCGAATCATCATCAGATTTCTCCGCCATCAATCGGTGTTGCTCAATGGGTATCACTTGAGGTTGAGGTCGATACATATCTTTGGTCGACGGACGAGGCAGGGTTCCCATACGTTTCTGTGGGATATTTGATTCGGCACTATGAACATGCCGTATTAAGAAAACTACCATCCATAACGAAGAATATCGAATCATGATGTCTTTGTGGAATTGATGGGCAGCTGGTTTTGTGGGATGTCAAGCAATATATCTCTATGGTCCTCGTAGGAACAGCACACGATGCAAATGTATAGATTAAACGATGAGAATGGATTCAGATTCAAGAACTTCGGTCGATGGTATCCACAGCTTGCATCATTCTATGTACAAAAAGATGTATCGAGTATTGACTCGATAAAGGGCTCAGGTTGTTCTCTAGAGAGGAGAGAGAGACAACGGGAAATCGGAGTCAGGATTTTGTTTTGAGTTGTCGTCAACATCTCATTCTGCGTTGGTTCAATCGTATGACGTCACGAATTAACTGTCGCACAAGACAACTACGATTGAGTCACAAGGTAATAATCGGATCGGTCGAATTTTTGGTGCGCTCAAACGACTGTCACAGTCCAAGTGACCGACATTCCCAGTGAGAGATCCCAACAAAGTTAAATGCTCGCGTAAAAATTTCGGACACCTCTATTGACAGATCAACTGATCCAAAACACAAGAAATCTCTCCTCGTTGGGACCATCTTTTTGCATAATAACTGTGTTAGATTGTGATGGAAGACCGTGGTACACCTTCCAAGGAAGGCGAAATTGACATAACTCTTCCAACTGCCGTTGAAGCACCTTTGGAATCCTCTTTACTTATCCCACCATTGACGCCCCACAATGACCTACCGAAGTCTTCTCAGTCTCAGGATAACACACCGAAATCGGGTGTATCTGGACCGACCAAACCAGCTAATACATCGGAGGATGCAAATAATGAACTCGCGAGATTAAAGCGAGATGGGAAGATTACACTTGGAGATATTGAAAATACGACTTCGGTTTTGAAGGAACATGCCTCACTTAAGGAAAAGGTGGACAAATTGAAATCCTTACTGGGACGATCTGCTAAAGCACAACGTGAAACGAAGGTGGAATTCGAGACGACGCAAAAACGGTTGAATCAGGCTCTACGAGAAATCGAACGTTTGAACCAGAAACTAGATAAGCTACAAAGTCGTCCTACTCACTGTAAGTTTTGTTGTTGTTGTTTGCGTTGGGACTATATGAGCTTCGGGAACATCTCAATAATGTAACTCTCCGACACCAGTGGATCTACTTATGGACTTTGAGACGAATTTTGATAAGGCATTGTTGAGTGTTGGGCAAACGGGAGGCGAAGATACGGCAGCATCGCCGAGTCCAATTGCGGCAGCAGAACAAGATTCGGCTTTAGATTTGATGCTTATGCAGGAACTAGGTGAGGCCAAGTCCAGAATTGAAAAGTTGGAATCCCTCAATTCGACCATGATGGCACGATCGACGCATTTAGAAACATATACTAGGACACTCCAAAAGGAACGAGATGATTCAAGGAATTTAACGGAACGGTTGCAGATGGAACTTCGGATGGCGAAAATGGAAGCCGAGCATGCGACACGAGCTATGAATGATAAACAGGCATCCCTTGAGGAAATGCAAATGGAAATTAATCTTGTCACCATAGCAAGTGCCAAGGCGAATACACGAGCAGCGAAGGGTGAGGAAATTGCGAATTCCCTAAAGTCCGATCGACAAAAGGTTCAGGAGTTGACAGCACAAGTCCAGGCATTCCAAGAGTGGGCCCAAGCTAGCGCCGAATCGAAACGTCTCGTACAGGAGAGATGCCTAATATTGGAGGCGAAATTGAAACAATTGCAGGGGGGACGTTCGGCAAGTGACGATTCCGAAAAACTTCTCTTTGAGAAGAATGGATCAATGGTCATAGGAGCAGCGGATAAGTCCCATTTGGTAATCGCATTGGGAGAATATGCCTCACAGGTCGATTCCAGATTCGTCGTATTGAGATGGAAATTTGATTCCTCTCCCGCTGATTGTTCGATCGATTTTAATATTATGAAGGGAAGGTGTGAAACGAATGCTGAACAATCCAAGGCAGATTATCTCATCAAGGATCGTGTCATTACTGGGGGGGCGGGTGGTGAATCAGAGGGAGCCTTTAGTATTGATAGTAGTTGTACCCTGTTATGGTCGAATTTGAAATCTTGGGTCAGACCACGAACTGTGAAGTATACGTTTCAAGTGGTATCACTCAGATAGTGATGAGGAGGGAAACCAAGGAAATTATGTGACACGTTAACGGTAGCAAAAAAACACTTGCATAGTGGCATTATGTATTTATTCTATCACCTTCTTTTTTGCAAGCGCACGGGGGGGGGGGTTGGAATGACTCCAAAGAATTCAGATATTTACGATTCTCCACGAGCTGCCTTCGATCGGTCCTTAGTCCACGAGGTACCACCGACAGAACTGATACAGGGAGCCTTTCCAATGTAGGGGAAATCATCGACACGGACAGCATCCAAACAGAATTGAGCGACATCCGCCCGAGGGATAGAACCTGCCTCACCATCAATGACATTAATGACCCCCGTGGGTGGATCGACGGTAAGTCCACCTGGACGGACGATGCAATATTCTAGACCACTGTTTCTAGTCACATCTTCTTGTGCATTCTTATCCAAAAAGATCTTCTTCATCGCAGTCCACATAAGGACCTTGAAGAAGAAGGGTGCTTGATTTTCAGAATCTCCTGCACCGATTGACGTCACCACGGCAAGACGTTTGACACCCTTTTCCTTCATGGCAGCGATGACATTCTTCGTCCCATCGGTCAACATCGTCTCGCCGACATCACTCGTCTTCCCCCCCAAAGCAATAATGACACCATCAATATCACCCGCAAAGACCTTATCGACATCAGCCTTCTTTGTGACATCTCCTGCAATGACTGTCAATTTTGGATCAGTCAAAGTCTTGTCCGCATCGGAACCACCACTTCCCTTGGGAATTTTCAAATTGCTAGGATTCCTAGTCAAACCCACTACGGAATCTCCATCCTTCAAGGCTTGGTAGACACATTCTGAGGCTGTCAAACCTGATGCACCAAAGACAGCAATCGTCTTCATACAAAGAGCCGAGTCACTCTTGAAGGCTGGAAGATGAGAACCCCCTCGGATAAAGGTTGATTGGAAGGCCAATGAAGGAACTGCCAACGATAACACGGCAACGATGGAAGATAACTTCATCTTGTAAACACGATTGATGCTGATAAATTTGAAAAATAGATGATAGCTGTCGCACAGAGAACACAGTATATGCAATGAGAAAGTGTGTCATGTTGAGTGAGTCTCTCTAGTACCACCACATGACGGCCGCCACATCACACACGAGACATCGGACGAGAAAAAAAGATCCGATCCGAATCTGCCGTAACGATAGGGGGTTCGTGCTTTTTCCGAGCGAAACGGGCGAAGGCCAGAAGACTAGGTCTTTGTTTCACACGTGGAAGGTTGCCAGATTCGACCAATCAAAACTGCACTTGTCGGAGGCAAGACGCCTTGATGAAATTCATGCTCTCACATGCTCGAAACCGACTTGAACCATCAGATAACCCGTACGTGTTTTCTTGCTTTTCATCCGTTCTTCTCACGATTACTCTTCAAAGCGCAATCAAGAGCAGAAGGAAGTTGCGCGTATCAGAGGATCAACACAAGGATGAGATTAGAAAGAAAATCGACGCTTCTATCACTGGCTCTGCTTTGGACATGTAGTGATGGGAAGACTACGGTACCGAATAGCTCTTTGTTGAGCAATACATTTCGGATGGAATCGTCCAATTTCGTTATCAAACAGGAAATTCCTTCTTTGAAAGACATTTTGAGTTTGAGAGGGGGTGCGAAAAAGGCTAAGGGGAAAAGTGCATCCCTATCCAAATCGAGTAAAACTGTCACTGGCAAGAAGAAGGTCGGTGCCAAACAACAGGAAGAAAAGGAGAGCTCTATCACAAGCTCTTTAATGCAAAAATACAAGGCGATGCTCCCTATGACTAGAGTCTACATGACGATGATCGGTATCTGTACTGTTGTGGGTGTCCTACTAGGTGAAGAAATGGCTCAGGGTGTCTTGACACTAGATCCCATGCGGACTCTGTATGGTGGTGAGATCTGGCGCCCTTTGACTGCTGCCTCCTACTTTGGGAAACCGTCGATTGGGGCACTAATGAGTGCATACTACTTGTTTGAATACGGATCGACATTGGAGCGTGCATATGGATCTGCTCAGTTCGTTGTCTTCATGTTCCTACAATTGACTTTACTTACCGTGATGAGCATGATTTTCCGTCAACCAGTCTTTGGTAATTCCATGGTCACTGCCATGTTACATGTCCTCAGTCGTGCGATGCCGAATCAAAAAGTACGATGGCTTGTTATGAACGTACCCTATTGGTCACTTCCCTACTGTACGATGTTAGCAGATTGCCTTCAGGCAGGAAGTGCTGCCGCTGCTCTACCACATGTGTTAGGGATCCTTTCAGGGCACTGTTATCAATTTCACAAATTTGTATGGCCCAAGGTCGGTGGGGAAGATTGGTTATTTCCTCCCAATTTTTTGATTGAACGTTTAGATCCCAATGCTGCCTCGAACAGTGCTGCCAAGGAATCACTAAGTACAGCCCTCAAGGCTCGGAAGAGAGGCAAGGGAAAGAAACTTGGAAGATAGACATGATTAAGACACATGAGGTATCACATTTCCACAGTAGGGTTACAAGCTCGACTTCCGTACGCTTTCAACCGAAGCGCAAGGCTTTCGCATACTTCCGTGGGCCTACCTCGAATCGCTCGCTTGTAGATGTCTTGGAGCATATTGAGTACTCTACTCCTTGAGCGGTGCACAGCGTAGCAAATGAAAAGACGTAGCTATAGAAGAGTATTATGTATAGTTGGGGGTCCCAATCGTTAGAATTCAAGACCTGGAGAAGGAAATTTTCTGACCAAGATACCAAGTGCAAGCATCACACTTGGCTCCGTTCCCTTATTCGTGACCATCATATCACGAAAGGTCAGATATGTCCCATCCAACTGAATACCATTTCGTTAAAGAATTTTGAAGTCACCTGTGTCAGGCTAGCCGCAATTCGGGCACCATCAAGATTCATCGTCGATAAGGAAGACATCGGCCGTGTTGTAATCATCGCTTGTTGCCCATTGCCACCCCTTCGCAATTCAAATCGCCACTTTTCATTCAGATACGTCCCATAGAATATCACTGCTCCACTAGCTGCATCGATTGATGCCCCCTCTTTGTGAAATACTAACATCGAATCTTCATCATTAGTACCCCCTGTTGGAATGGCTGGAAGTTGCATCAATGGATGCGTAATGAAATTTCCGAAATCAAAGGCATTCAATGCAATCATAGCGTTCCCCTCCGCTGCCGCCCAAAAAAAAATCAAAACGATGAGAAATGGAGTCGCAGGAGTGACGCATCTTTCTGACCACGAAGGAAAGACTCACCTGGCGTGATAAGTACTAGTTTTTGGTTTGTTAGTACTCGCTTCATATCGAGACTGCATTTGTCCACGGTTGCCTCGATCACTCTGCAAGTCAAGCCAAGGTTACTCCTCCAGCCACGTCCCCTGACAGTAACAGGTCCGACCTCACCCTTCAAAAGAACATCGGATGAGCTGGCTGTGACATCACACCCGACATACGTTTGACCCTTCAATCGCATCTTCAGGGCCACGACGGCTAGATTCGATATTAGACTTGACGTAACTCCATCCTTCGTAGACGTTGATGAAATACTTCTTTGTGAAAAATTGTTGTTTCGAGATGAAGGGCCATCATAAGACGGTTGAAACGGTGCTCGCGATGCTACCATAGACAGTTGCAACGCACAGATACTGTTGCAAAGGACAGCGAAGACGATGATACAACGAATTCTCATTATTCTCGACATACTAGTGTTCTCTTGGGAAAGTTGCATGGTAGTCTCAAACTCTCAACTCATAAAAGGGCAAAGGAAAAAATCTGTGGTCTGGGGGGCACGTTGCGCTTTGTGGGATCGGCGCAGGGAAGTAAAAGAAAACAACAAGGCGGGTTCAATTGGATTCCTTTCCGGTCTTGTTCCTTTCTTTCGATTCTCACACTTGTCGGCTCTGACTCCACGCTAGCTAGATCATTCATTTCCACGAGTAGAGTCATCCCATCACTTTCTTCGCCGTCGAAGAAGCAGCCCATACAAAGTCCGTTTGGAATGGATATGCAGCTCGCCACGTCTTCAACTTCAGCTCGCACGACACCGCGCGATCCTCAGCCCGGATGTTCTGTTGGACCATTTCGACTCCTCCGAGGAGAACATGCCTCAATGTCACGGTTACATAGCTGTGCGAAGTGGGAACAGTCACCTAGGGTTGCCTAACCGCAATCGAACAAGGATTAACAATAAGCTTAGAGGCTTCTCGAGTAGAATCGTTAAAGATTAACGTGACGACGATCCAATCTCGAAGCCAACAACTTTTCTGACAAACACTGCGTCACCAAAAAATTGGCCAGATCGGAGACGAATGTCCCGACTACGGAACCATACTCCCCCAGAAAAATGCAGCTTTTTTGCAGCCTCATGCACCGACAGGTTCGATAGTCGGGACTGAAGTAATCAGGCCAACGCCGCGGACACGACCGTCGCGAAATAGCATACGCATACCGGGGCGGATGTACTCCTGTACGTCGACAATATGAAAGGAAGGCGTGAGATTTTGGCCGTCATTTAGGCTCATGGAAAAATTCAAGTGCTACTCACCGGACGCTGAGCGAATTCAAATCGGACCTTGGCACGACATCCAGGTCGTAGAACAATCTCCTCCTCGTTGTTCTCTACGGATGGTTTCGTACGAGATAGGCCAGATAAATGGTTGCTGACAATCTCGATATTTTTCGCGAACGCACTCTGACGTACGTTGAGGATATGAACGTAAGCTTGATACGAACGGCGGATCGTCGTCCCTTCACCTTTCAAAACACATATCTCAGCTTCGAACTCCTTCGTCGAGATGGGAGCCACCGTCAGAACAACCATTCCACGTCTTAGTTCCTTTCGCATATCCTTGTTCAAGGCCAACGCCAAGCATGCAGACTGCCCCGCTGTGACGAACGAAGTGCTGATCCTCGAGATGTGAGCACTTTTTGCAACGGTCTTCATGAACGTACCATCTTCCAGTGGACCAATGTAGACGTGAGCATTGGAGCCAACCGTCAAGGTTCCCGCGTTAACGAAGCCGGATACAACTGGTCCTACCCCAGGCACATTGAAAATCTCGTCGACAAGGAACTCAAAAGGTCTGGTGGCCTTCTTCTCATGTTTTCTTCGTTTCGGTAGGTTGAACAACATTTTTTTCAGGAGCTCGATTCCTTCCCCCGTAACACATGAAGTTGTAAAGACTGGCGCCAACGAGTTGAATTTCCCCATGCACATTTCAATGTTCTCATCATTTCGAATCTCAAATGGCTTCTTCCCTATATCAGCCCCTCGTAGAAGCTTGTAGACCTCCTGCTTCGAGTTTTGGAATGAGTGCTCCGGACAACCATCAATCTTAGTGAATACAATAATGACTGGCATCATTGAAGCGCACAACTGAAGATGCTGAGCACTAAAGTGATGAAACTGGTAAGGGACGTTCCTGTAGGGATCTTCAGAAGATTTTCAAACTTCGAGAAACTTACGTCATATGCGTCGGTGGGTGCCGGCTGTTGACCATAATCAAAGCATAATCTGCCATACCGGAAACCACCCCATGAATCCTATAAACGTAGAATGACGTTGATGAATGAAGGTGATGGATTAACCCCCTGATCATACACACCCGCACAGATCGAAAACTTACGTCGTCTTCAAATACTTTTCATGCCCGGCTAGGTCCATAAGTGTAATCAAACGAAAGGATTCTTTGGCAATTTCATCTTCACTTTTTCGACGATTTGTCCGTAATGCATCTCTTGTAGCAATTGATTCTCCTGAAGAACGAAATCCCATTAGATGTGTCGTAGCCGTTGACGTCCGACCACTTTCAATTTCATGTCGATGTTTCATAACGAATGTTCTACTACTTCCACGACCATCATCTAATAGGGATGAAGTCAACGTCCCAATCATCGTACTTTTCCCAGCATCGACATTCCCAACCACCGCTACTCGGATATTCATCGACGATAACTTCTCGGTAAGAGATGGTGGTGGTTCGTCGTCCTTAAGCTGCGTCGCTTCGACGGAACGCGAGACCTGGGCTACTTCACCTTCAATGGGATCTTGGACTTTAGAGAGTTCTGCTAGTGACCGGGGTGATGGGTCGAGTAAATGCGTTTCAATGCGCTGGATTGTCAGCTCTGTTCGGGTATATCCGTCAGTATCAATCTGCGGTTGACTACTAGCCAACGTCTTTTCTAATTCTCGACGGCGTTGTTCATAATCATCTGTCAAACCTTCACTCCCGTCTCCCAATAATGAGGGTTCAATGATAGATACCGGATCGGTATCCAAAATCTTGATTGCTCCCCCCTCGTCATCCCTACCAATCTCTTTCTGAATCATCTTCCGTTCAATGACGACGGCATTGAGACTTCTTGCGATAAATTCTAGTACCGTAGCGGTCTGTGCACATGTGTCGTAGTCCAATAGGGAGTGACACCCATCATCTTCCACTCCAATCCGGTACATACACACTCCATTCCCTTCATCCAATCTAAAGGACATCTGAGTCTTTAGTGATTCTAATCGGCTCGGCGTGCAGTCGTGCAGCTTACGTTTGTACTCGATGTTTCCATTCTGGAGGGACAGGCAAGATCATCTTTAGAAGAACGGTGCGCAGTATCATACAACATGATTATCAGCACTTCAGACGAAAGAAGTTATTGCATATCCATACATACCTCTTCCTCAGGCTTCACAACAGAGATACCTGATGAGTTGCGCGAATTCTTCTTGCTGCCCGCGCTCGACATTTTTCGTTGAACCTTCCTTTGACACCGGAATAGCGAGTTTTGCTTTTCTTCACTCTCACGCAACAATATTCACTGACAGTGAAGTGTCTCTCTATGTTGACAGGGATACGTGACACAAGGTTGTTTTTTGAGGATCCAACAACAACCGGTCGCGTCACCCGAGATGATCGCGAGGGACGGGAGATTCTAGTTTTGCAATCTCTGACGGACTCACAGCGTGAAAATAGTGTAGAGAAATCGAGCGCGGCAAGTTTGATTCATCAAACTTTCTAAGAATCCCAACATGAATACCCGTATATGGCACGATTTTTATTAGGTAGGTACCAATACGACGATATCTATGGTCAGATAGTAGATACTATATTGATCATTCCCAGTGAGGGCACGCGACTCACCGTTGTTGTCGCGCGCCTTCCCCGTGCAACAAAATTCAGACGTCATCCCGAGATCGTTTCGAGAGGTAGTACGTGTTCAAATTGACCACGGAATCCATATCGATGCCGTGTAGATGAAAATCTTGGATGACCAATTTGAGGTGATATGAACGTTGGCTTCGTAAAGGGCGTGGTCTACATATTGAAATAGCAACTTGCATTCCTCTGAAAACCTACCATTGCAAGGTGTAGCATACATAGAATGAATACTCTCAAGATGAAGCCGTCAGTTTTCGTAGCAGTCATCGCTCTGTTAGTGAGCGATGCTCAGGCATGGGTTTCGCCTATGCAGACATCGGTAATGCGAACATCGAATGGGAAATCGGTTCTTACTACTTTGGCTGCTGAGAAAGAGAGTCTTGATAAGGTTCAATTGACTAGCGGGAAGAAAGAAATTCTATTTGATGAAAAAGCTGGACGCTTCTTCGAAACAAATAGAGATGCTGCAGAATGTATCCCAGAGGAAGAGTACTGTACTATCGATGAGGACACTGGTAAAAGGATTCGTTTGACGATTGCCGAGAAGGAACGTATTTTCCTTGATTCCCTGCAGGTATGTTCCATCAATTATTCGATCGAAAAAGAGCAAGGGCACCACGGAAAAGGAAAAAGAAATGGGGAATGGGAAACATGTCTCACACTTTTTTGGGTTTTTCTTTATTTAGTCATACTACGTAAATGGTCGACAGCTACTTGCCGATGAAGATTTTGATAAATTGAAGGAAGATTTACAATGGAATGGTTCTCCATTAGTCGTCTTGAATCGAAATGAAGCAAAGTATCTTGCTGCGATGGAAGCTTATCTAAAGGGGAAACCGATTATGGATGATACTGAATTCGACACATTGAAGCGTGAATTGAAGGAGGCAGGATCGAAGTTCGCTGTCGACACGGAACCGAAATGTTACATTGATACTGGAGTTTGTAAAGTAACATTACAAGAAGATAAATTCCGATCGAATCTCTTGTACCTCCCGGCTGGAATTATCCTTTCCATCGGATGGTTGGGTATCGGATTCGAACTTATTGAACCTCTGATCCGATTGAATCCTATCGTCCTTATCCTGTTGGGCGCACCACTCATCTACAATGGGTCGAAGATTATTACAGAAGACTTTATCTTTGAGAATAAGCTCATCGCCTACGGTCCCTGCCCATCCTGTGAGGCAGAAAATCGAGTCTACTTTGGAAATATTTTGGGTGTAGAAGGCTTCAGTGATGTCGCCGAGGTCAAATGTGGGAATTGTAAAACAGACTTCACTGTCCAACGAGCGACACTTCGTGCCTCGACACTTCCCAAGGCATGAAGGAGGAAGAAAGACGACGGATCTTTTTTATGCCTCCATCGGTCCATCTTAAACCACAAAATTGTCGTTTCCTCAACCTGCTACAACGAGCGAACACGGAATATACTTTTCGTGGCATTCCCCACTGGAAATCAATCTAAAGATATAGACATCACCCTACAACTCCTTTGGAGAGTTTACGAGTATCCTCCAATCATTGTTCTAGTTTCTAACAGTTTTAGTTCTCTGGTACTTCAGGGCTAGATGTTTCAGGGCCACGATAAACGGTACAAGAGAAAACGAAAATGGCACTGGGAACTGCGAGCATGCTGGTAACTCTAGAGTATTTACAGTTCGATTCGCGACTATTCCAGTAGACACATCGAGGACTTTTGGCCTGTGTTCACATGTAGAGTAGGATAAAGACCATCACAACAATGACCACTGATAGAGCACAAATAGTACGAAGTTGCCACCGATCCTTGGTCTTTAAGAATTTTGCTAACTTCCCCATGACCATACCCAATTCTTCTTCGACATTGGTCAAATCTTCATCTAACTCATCGAGCATTCGATTCTGTTGTTGAATCTCCTCAGAAATTCCCTCTGCCATTTCACCGACACGGACGACTGCCTCTCCTAATTCATCCAAGGTCTCATCTTGTTGTTCCATTAGGAGAGATGTCTGTGCCTGATATTCTAGTACAAAGGATGTATTCCTTCGTTGATCATCATTCCTTGCTCCCAAAAGTCCATCCCCCGAACGTCGGATTGCCTTTTTCCGTTCATCTTCTAATAACTTTAGTTTGACAGCCTCAGAGGACATTTCCTCCTTGGCTTTTCCAATCCTTTCTCGTGATGTACTAACTAACGATTGTCGATCAAAGAGTTGTGCATCATCAATATGAGAAAATTTTTCTCGATCACCTTCTACTGCCTGAACCGTCATCCGGACATCCTTCAAGGTTGATTCAGCATTCTTTATATGCCGCTTCAGCTGTTTCTTCGCATCTTTGTATTCGTGAGTATTCACGGCCGTGTCCTAGAGAAAATTCCAAAAATATCAACCGTAGTGAATTGATAGTTGAGGAACTTGAATGAAAAAGACATGAACAAAAAACAACAGAAACATCCTCGGCATACTTCCAAAAAGTTCGTACCGTTTCATGGACTATCCTCAATAGGTCAGCTAAGGCTTCATCGACAAGTTCAAGTTTCCGATGAAGATCCTTCCGGAATACAAAATAGGGATCTCCACTTCCCAATTCTTCATCTACAATGGATGTATTCGTCAAGGGTTCCGATAGTTCTGAATTGATCCGTTTCCTTCCAAACTTTCGTAGGTTGTTGCTTGTCATCGACATACTGTCACTCGGATCATCCACAACGGAATACATGGTATCCTATCTGTTGTTTTTTTTGGGTGTGAAGAGGCGACGACGACGGTGGACGAGGTGGACTCAGAGAACTCGTGAGGCTTGTCTCTGAGAGAGGGCGGCCTTTCAAGACGCGACCGGAGGGGTTTCAACAAGATGTACAGGGGACTTTTTGGTTTTTTTTACCCAACCTTTAGGCAGTTGTATGATGGCACAACAATTTTATCTTGGTTTTCTCTTTGACTGTGAGTGCTAAGTTTCCCATATAGATTGGAAGGACTACGGCCTGTGTCAAAGGCTGCTGCTGGCATCCATGGACTCGTGCCGAAAAGTTAGAAATGTACATATTCGACTGCGAACCACGATCCCTTCGCACTTGGCAGCCTGGACGGGATCCGTTGGACTGGATCATTTTTCACTTGAAAGAGCCGACTCGGTATGTATTTTACTCCACTGCATGTACAGCACCATGATTTCTCGGCTACACGCTACCGCATTGACCATAGCTCGGACCAAAAAGGGGTAATCCCGCCCAGAAGCACTATTCCATTTATTTAGTATATTATTATGACTCGCCAATTGAAAGGGGTCAGATTCTCAACCCTAAACCCCCTCCTCCCCCGGTCCATGCTATCTACGAATCATCATACATATGTTATTTACATATACTTCGTCATTCAAAGAATGCGTTATACGGTAGGTTATCCATAGCAAATTCGTGGGATAACTGTACTGGGAAAAAAACGGTTAACAAACAGTTTCTCGGTCGGTTCCAATTTGTCACATCGCTCATCAAATCGCAAAATCGGATAGAACAGTCGTCTCGCTCACTTCCTTCACTGTCAACTCACTCGCATGTCAATACCATACTATACCATATCCTATCCAATCATACGCTGACACCCCCAACACAGACCCATATCCCATTCCCGTTGAAGGAAAATGACAATTACAGTCCCTGTCGAATCGACTCAGAATGCTGCTCTGTCACAACAAGATCGTGAGGGTGAGCTATTGTCGACGGATGTTGAAAGAAAGCGAAGCGATGGATCAAGAACTGACACCGCAAGTGATTCGATGAATACTCGAGACAATGATGATGAAAAAGAAGAAGATCTATCCTTGCGTGATCCCAAGACGCTGACTCTCGATGAACGAAAGAAACTGACATGGGAGACAAGTCCGTTCGCGGTGGGTTGTGTTCACGCATCCTGGAAGGATGATCGTTCAAATTGTTTTCGACGATCGTCACGACGAGGAGGAGGAAGAAATGATGATGATGAAGACTATGATTCCAGAGTCTGTTGCTCTGCATACGTATGTGGATGTTTAGGCGCAAGACGAGTTGGAAATCTAGCCATCTTGGCACAGACGACAGAAGAGTATGATCATTTGGAAGTAATCAATGAAGAAACGGGAGAATATCGTACCACCCGACGAACACGGCCAAAACTCTTGTGGGTCATTGGTCCCTACTGGTACAACCTTTGCATCCTCATTGTCTTTCTTTTGGGTGCTTCAGTGTTAATGGCAAGTCCCAAGAACCTTGCTGAATCGACGACTGTGGGTCTAGGGATGTGGTCCTTCGTTCACTTGGTCATGACATTCGCATTGATCATGGCAGGATGTCGGAATCCAGGTGTATTGTATCGACATTCCCATCCACCACCGAATACAGATGAAGTCTGGACATGGAATGATCAAGCCAAGACATTCCGACCCCCAACCGCCATGTTCGATCCAGAATGTCAAGCTGTCATTGAAGGCTTTGATCATACGTACGTTTGCACAAGAATGATGTTTTGCTGCTGCCTTGTGACTCATGATCAGAGGCGCCTAGAGGAATAAGGCATTGGATGCGTCTGGCGGATGATTTCCACTCATGATCTCTCATTCTTCCTATGTTTTGTTTTAATTTCTGTTCTTGCTATCGCCTCGTGGATCCTCAGATGTGCGTGTATGGGGTCAGCGATCGGTGCAAGGAATATCTTTTGGTTCCGAGCCTTCTTGTGCATGGTACCGGTGTGCGTAGGATTTACGATAGTCATGAGCTTATACGGGATGTAGTCAAGAGATAGTAGAAGGGACAGATTGGTGTTCAATGGCACTTGATCGACGAATGCAGCAAGTTTTTCTCGTAAATTTGCCGGAGGCAAACCCACCGGTGCCAAATCGGCACCATCTTGGTGGCACATCAATGATTGCGTACTGTGCACAGTACCGAATCTTTCATGGCAAAATCGAATCTCAAGCTACTAGGGCGT
>Ga0194115_10003169_pt1 | contig 18654 bp, 18 predicted proteins | sample TA2MahsurfametaG_3_FD_148656 | JGI IMG/M metagenome (GOLD analysis project Ga0194115, IMG submission 148656) | Freshwater microbial communities from Lake Tanganyika, Tanzania - TA2015002 Mahale S4 surface | ecosystem: Environmental > Aquatic > Freshwater > Lake | place: Tanzania: Lake... | reverse complement strand
TTAGTCAATCGCAGTACAGTATAGAAGAACTCCACAAAACAGCAAACATGCAACTTGGAAAGATAGTTACGAAGACAAAGGACCAAATAATGACCTCTGGTAATGTTATGTTTGCTGTCAGTGATGACATGAATAACACTTCCGTGATGTCTATGCATTGCAAATACCGAAATAACAGCGTCACGAGGAAACGTCCTCTTGGTGCCAAGACTTCATTATGGGCGACGGCGATCTATCTCCTGGCATCACAATCCATGATGATATCTTCCTCCTATGCCTTTCTTGCTCCAGCGGGGCACAACCACAAAGGAGGGTTAGGTTCTGAGGTGACAAAGAGGAAGTCACGAAGATTGTTCCCACTCTTCGTTTTATCTGCTCCCCAACCCAAAACCTCTGCGCAACAAGACGATGATAAGGACAGACCTAACTCTCTCTTTCCGATAGACTATGATGATGATGACGAATATGATGAAGAATCTAGTCTGTTTCAAGTTGAGGAAGTTGGGGAGCTTGTTCAAGCCTTGGATGTCTCAGCGGTCCCCGTTCCACCCACTACGAATGTTGAAGTGGTAGAAGAGGGATCCGACTTGTCGTTTTATTACCGTGATGAAGACGATATGTTGACAGAACGTGAGGACCGTCTATACATGGATCAAAATGGCATCCGACGGAAGGTAGAACGTTGTATTTTGGTGGGTGTCGAAGATCTTTCTCTTCAACGACGTGCTAGAAAGGCACAAAAATACTACGACCCCCTTCTTGATCCTACTCCGGAAGGCGTCGAACCGCCAGTCTTTTCACTAGAGGAGAGTATGGTCGAAATGAGAGAATTGATTCGAACTGCTGGGATGGAACTTTCCGGAGAGGTTATCCAAAGACTTCAAGAAATCAATCCCAAGACTTACATTGGCACAGGAAAAGTCAAGGAAGCAAAGGAGTTGATGGAAGGCAGTGATTGCACTACCATAGTCTTCGACGCCGAACTGACCCCAGGGCAGCAGAAGGCGCTTGAAAACAGTTTCAATCGCAACATTATTCAAAATGACTTTATGGTTTCTGAGCGAGAAATCAAGGTTGTAGACCGAACAGCTCTTATTTTGGATATATTCGCTCAACACGCAAAAACAAGAGAGGGGAAGCTGCAAGTCGATCTAGCCTTGCATGAATACAGGAAACCACGTCTCACAAAGATGTGGACACACTTGGAGCGTCAATCCGGTGCGGGTGGAGTCGGATTGCGTGGACCAGGAGAATCACAACTCGAAATCGATAAGCGTCTCGTCCGTGATCGTATCATCGTTCTAAAGCGAAAGATTGATGATGTCCAGAAGCAACGATCGATGCACCGCAGAGGACGTCAACGAACCGGTCTTCCTGTCCTTTCTCTTGTCGGATACACGAACGCCGGAAAATCCTCATTGTTGAACTATCTGACTCGAGCGGGTGTCTTGGCAGAGTCGATGTTGTTTGCGACTTTAGATCCTACAACTCGCAAGGTCAAGCTTCCAGGCTACAAGACTCACCCTGAAGTCTTGCTCACCGATACGGTCGGATTTATTCAAAAACTTCCTACCAACCTAGTCGCTGCTTTCCGAGCCACTCTTGAAGAAGTCGAAGAAGCAGATGTTCTCATCCACATCATTGATGTTTCGAACCCTGTTTGGGAGAAACAGGAAAGAGCTGTCCTCAACGTCCTCGCCGAGATGGATGTTCGAGACAAACCCATCGTCCGTGTCTTGAATAAGATTGATTTATTGGAAGCCGAAGACGCCGAATATATGAAGTATGAAGCTGCCTTTTCGGATAACACCGTGGCTGTTTCAGCCCTTCACGGCGATGGGATGCAAGACTTTGTGACTGTCGTCGAAGAAGCCTTATCCGATCTATTGGTTCCTATCGAAATGGAGATCCCGTACAATAAGGGTCAAGAATTGAACATGATTCACGAACAGGGAAATGTTGAAACGATCGATTATCGGGTAAACGGGACGTACGTCGTGGCTCGAGTACCTGCTCCACTTGCCAACCGACTGTCACAATACAGTCTCGTACCGACGGATGATACATCGAAGGACGCAAACGGTCCATCAAAGGGCGGTGATGGTGATGATGAGATTGACTGGGTTGCATTGGGTCGTGGTCGACACTAGTACTGTAGTAAAGATGGCTAAGGTAATGGTAAAGAATTTCTGCGACGCTGATGGTCGTTTGTCTACACCATGTAAACCGAAGCTGCCACCAATTTTCGAGTTTGGACTCGTCCTGATAGGTGATGTTTATGCGTAGTGTATCGTTGTATTGGACCTCGACACGATTTTTCCTCTCGAGTCCAAACGGAAGGACACCATTCAAATAATCTCTCATGTCGAAACGACACAAGGCCACATTCGATGGCTTGAGACACAGACAGTAAATGAAAAATGGTTGTTTGCTTGTCTGAAGATTCTATGTACATAGTTATTTATTCCAATAATCTTTGTTGTACAAAGCACAGAATTGAAATAGTCTTTTGTTTTCTTTATTGGATGTAACCACTGTTGGCCAATTCATGCATCGTTACACCGATGGGTTTGAAGAAGAGGGGTGTCTCATCGATGACACCGACTTTTGATACAAATTCTTGTACGGCAAAGGCAGTAATGGCAATCATCGCAAGTCGGCCATTCTTAATTTCGGCTAATTGGAACCATTGCTGTCCCTCCTTATCCTTGGGGTACAGACCCAATGGATCAAATCCATAATCACCGGGAATGTATCCTGGTTGTTTGGAAGCCTTGGCAATCCCATAGAAATCAATTGCTGCTGCTCCAGCAAGGCATGCTACCCAATAAATCGGTGAGACCTTGTCTAATCCTCCATTCAAGATGGATGGTGCTCGGTCAGCTGATTGGACAAGGGGATCCAAACCAAGGGTATTAGCAAGTTTCGCATCCACAAGTTCAGAAATAGGCCACCCAGCGGCAGCTAACATTGCCAATCGTGCATGCTTGATTTCTGCCTCACGAAATTTCATTAGGTCTTCGGAGGACTTGGCAAATCCAAGAGGATCAAAACCGACATCGCCCGCCAAGGAACCATCTAAGGACGAAACACAAAGACATATGGAAAAAATATCAGAATCGTGATCAATGCATTCGTCCACTCATTGAGCATAGAAAAGAAAAATGGAACTTACCGAGGGCAGCAGGACGTGCCATGAAGGGCATCGACTGTGACATGGTAGGAAGTGATGGTACAGCAGGAGCGGCAGGGATATCGACATCAGGCATAGGTAGGCCTTCGTCGGACATACGAAGAACGGTACTGGTGCTCTTTACAGATGGAGCCACAAAGGCAGTAGTCGACGCAACAGATGCAAGAAGGATAGCAGATGAAAGCTTCATATTTCTTGTTGAGATTTCGTAGTATGTGATTGTAGAAGACCGATTTGGAATTTTATGACGACTGTGTCGTCATCGCTAGACGAGAGGTTTCCTCCGTCTCCGACGGAACAAAAACGTTGCTGATGGACGACGGGCGACTCATCGGATAGATTCCCCTTCTGACTCAAAACGTGAGGGAGGCAAAGATGACCACATCATTCATCGATCAAAGATACCCTACATCACATATGTAGCCCTCTTTTTGTGATGTGTGATGATGAGTCCGATTTTCTTCCAAAAGTGACTCACTCGGATGTCACGTGGTGTTGGAATGATTTCTTGAGTCGATCGTGCGAAATGATGTAGTACTGTACATATGATTTGTAATCACGTATTCACGTATGTCAAAAATCCATAGCTTATGTACACTTCGTAGATACGTATATACATGTACAGGTATATCACATCAAGACTCCAAAAATCCGATCGATGTGAAGCGCTGTCTGGGACCCGGAAGCCGAAATGACTTTTCCAACGCTTCCACGATAGGGCGAAAAAGTCTCGGGGGGAAACGCTCTCTATCGGTTGGATATACCCGGAAAGCGTTTCGACGAGTTCGCGGCCTTTATCATTCCAGAGCACGACGAAGACGACGAAGACGTCTAGGACGAATGTCATCAGCACGAAAACCAAGAGAGCCTACTGGTACCCGAAATGGTACGAGTGCCCGTGATCCGGCCGCAAGTGCCAGGCCGAGTGGTTCGAGTGCACGAAGTGGTGGAAGTGGTACGAGTGCACGTACTGGGACTTCCTCCTCAAGTTCACGACCAACGAGTCAACCTTCCTCTTCGTCATCGGGACAGACTTCTTCCAAAGGAGGGGGAGGAGGAGCAGGAGCAGGAACGACCTCAAGGAGTCGTGGCGTCAGTCCGAAGCATTCTGGTGGATTGAAGCAGGCATCACAACCTGGTCTTTTGGAATGTGTTCAGAAGCGTTTCGAGAAAGATGTCTTCGAATCAGCAGCAAGTAAGTTTTTATTGTTGCAATCCAGTCTGTGACATAAATTTCGTATTTCGTACAAATCTTTGGAGGAATTGCGCGTCTCATATTGTTGCTCCACGATCTATATATTTATCGACTATATCCACGTCAATTTTTCTAAACTTGTGTCATAAAGAGGCTGATCCGGGATGGAAAATTCTAATTGTCGATGACATTTCCATGAAGGTGATTTCAGCGGCAGTGGGGATGTATGATATCATGGAACGTAAGATCACTCTTGTGGAATCTCTTGAGAAGAAACGTGCTCCCTTCAAGGATATGGGTGCTATCTACGTCCTTGCCCCGACACAAGATAGTGTCGGACGGTTGGTAGAAGACTTTTCCGATAAATCAAAGATTCTATACGGTCCAAATATCTTTGTGTATTTCTTGGGACCTGTATCTCATCAACTACTTGGTCAGATCAAACAATGTAAGCATCTCATCAAGAGGCTGAAAGCCTTGTCAGAGATCAATGCCGATTTCTTGGTCAAGGAACAAAGAGCCTTTACGATCGATACTCTTGTCCCATTCAGTGATTTTTTCGTCCGTGGAAGTTCGGGCCCACCCGAGGGGGTGATTGCGGCCAAATTGGTGACTATTTGTGCCACGATGAATGAATACCCGTATATCCGATACAGACAAACGTCTGGTATCTGTAGTAGTGTTGCGTCACTATTCAAGAGGAAAATGGATCAATACGTCGCCTCGAATCCATCATGGTGGTATCATGGTAGTGGGAAGAGTGGTAGTAGTGGCGAACGGGATCGTTCTTCCCTGTTACTTTTGGATCGTGCCAGTGATTGCCTAACACCACTCATGCATGATTTCACCTACCAAGCTATGGTCCATGATCTCCTAACGATGGAGGGCGATAAAATCACCTACAAGGCAGATGGGACGAATGAAAAACCGGAAGATAAGGATGTTTTGTTGAATGAGAAGGACAAGTTGTGGGTTGAACTTCGAGGGAAGCACATCGCTCAGGTCATTGAAATTCTTTCTGCCCGAATCAATGAAATATGCAAATCATCTACGAGCTCAGCGTTTGCGGGTAGTGGAGGTGGGAACATGTCCCTCTCTCAATTGGCTTCTGCACTCAAGGCACTCCCCGAGTACCGAGAGGTCATGTCGAAGCTTTCACAGCACATGCATATCTCCCACGAATGCATGGATGTCTTCAATCGGAACGCCCTATTGGATTTGAGTGATATCGAGCAGACCCTTGCAACGGGTAAGGATGAAGATGGTCGAACACCTAAATTGACTGAAATGATCAGCCGTGTAGAAGGTGCTCTCCTTCGGATGAGAGAAACCAAGGATAGGCTTCGTCTAGTCCTGGTGGCGACGATTAGTCAGAATGGTCTAAGTAGTGCCGATCGGGATCGGTTGCTTCGTGCAGCTCAACTCGGTCGCGATGAACTCCTCATTTTGAATAATCTTTCGAGACTTGGCATCCAGACGGTCAACAATGGTGGTGGTGGTGGCGGCCGAAGTGGTGGTGCCATGGGCTTCTTTGGGTAAGTCTACATGAATCGCGTTGGCAACATCAGTTGCTACACAGGATACATCTTCCTCACTATCAACGTGTCCCTTTACAGAAACAAGAGCAAGATCCAGCAGGCGTCTTCGTTTGACGAAGAAAGTGAATACGCATCGAGTCGATACGTGCCTTCCTTGAAGGCTATCTTGAACGATCTTGTGTCAAACTCTCTCAGTATTGAAGATTATCCTAGTGTCATCCCCATGCCAGCCTCCATGACGAGTGCCGCTGGTGCAGGGAGTGCCCGCCGAAAAGGGAAAGCCCTTGAGGGAAGTGCTCGCAAGAAAAAGGGTGCTACTGACAAATGGAGTCGGACTGGAAATTCATCGACCGAGGCTACTACCGCCACTACGACGTTCCAGGGCGGTCGTAGTATGGTCTTTATGGTCGGTGGTATCTCATACGTTGAGCTCCGGGTTGCACGAGATGTCATGGAAAATGAATCACGAGAGATTGTGATTGGGTCCACGAAGTTTGTGAGTCCCTCCGACTTTATCGATGATCTGACTACACTAGCACGCTAGACATGAGTCAATAACACACTCAACAACCACAACAACTAACGACTCATGGTCGTTGAATGAACAGTAGGCACTGGCCTCCTGTGTTCAGTTGAGCCAAACCACGTGTCACTTGCTGAACCTAGAATGTTGATCCAATTAGGTTTGTTCAATAGTATGTGTTCTGGTTTCCGGCCTTCTGCTGGCCCCTTCCTTTTTCCGCTGGCGTCTCCATTCATCATTTTTCTTCGACTCGATATTCTTCAACACATTAGTGCATAAATCTTTCTTCTCCTCGGACAGATCTTGTGGCCTTCGGCTGTTGGGATCGTTCTTTTGGAAAACATATCATATGATACGACCTGGCACCGCTATGAAGATGTATATGTATGTTACCAGATATGACTTTGAGGATGTCTGTATATATATGTGTATGTATGTACGTATGTACGCGCTTTACCAGGCGTCTGGGCGTCGACCAGTGTGATCTGATACATCACGTCCGATCGGATCGGACCCAACTTTGATGGTGGTGCCAAGGCCCCATCCACCTGGTAGTCCGAATCAAAACAATCAATGTTTCCATTTTCCCTACATCTGATCGGGGATTGACTGCATCAAGAAGAGATCGAAATTGACTCGTAGTCCCCCCCCCTCCTTAGGCCGACACTTGAAGATGTTTCGTCTAGGACGATCCCTCTCGACCTATACTTGGCAAGGAAGAATGGGCACCGGTTCGTCTCTGACGGCTGAAGAAATCATACGGTTGGATCAACAGCATGTCTGGCATCCATATGCCGCCCTTCCGAATGCGGTACCATGTGTTCCTGTTCAATCTGCTATGGGGTGTGAACTCTACCTTACGGATGGCCGGACCTTGATTGATGGAATGTCCTCTTGGTGGGCCTGTATCCATGGATATTCACATCCATATCTCGTCCAGGCGGCGAAGGATCAAATCGATCAGATGTCACATATAATGTTTGGTGGGTTGACACATGAACCTGCCATCCAATTAGCTTCCACCCTTTCAGATATCGTTCCTGGAGAAGGTGAGACGAAGTTGGATAGGGTATTTTACTGCGATTCAGGATCTGTGGCGGTAGAAGTTGCAATGAAAATGGCATTGCAATATTGGTACAACAAGATGCATATCGATGGTATCGATCAGAATGGGCAGTCATCGAAGAAATCAAAATTTTTGACCATTCGTGGTGGATATCATGGAGATACATTTGAAGCGATGAGTGTATGTGATCCCGTCAATGGGATGCATCATTTGTTTTCCAACGTTTTGACCCAGCAACTATTCTGTTCTCGCCCGACGATCAAATTCAACGAACCGTGGGATGAAGCAGATGTAGATGAGTTGAAGTCTATGTTAGAATCGCAGTCGGAAACCATCGCAGCAATCATTCTGGAACCTATCGTACAAGGAGCGGGGGGGATGCGATTCTATTCTCCACACTATCTTCGACGAGTACGAGAACTGTGTGACGAATATGACGTCTTACTAATTTGTGATGAAATCGCGACGGCATTCGGACGGACGGGGAAGATGTTTGCAGTCGATCATGCATCGATCGTTCCCGATATCATGTGCATTGGAAAAGCATTGTCAGGTGGCTTTACGAGTTTCGCTGCGACGTTGACGAACCAACGGATAGCGGAAGTCTTTACTCGTGGACCGGCGGGGGTCTTAATGCACGGACCTACCTTCATGGGCAATCCACTAGCATGTGCCGTTAGTTTGGCATCCCTTCAGCTTCTACAATCCTACCCACTTGCACAAATGGTAGGTGACATACAGTCTCAACTCGAGACGGAGCTTGAAGAAGCTCGCGAGTCACCATTGGTCCAAGACGTTAGATGTCTGGGAGGTATCGGAGTCATCGAAATGAAGGAGCCTATGCACATGGCGACAGTTCAGCCTGAGATTGTGGCAGAAGGGGTGTGGCTGCGACCATTCGGAAAACTTCTTTATACGATGCCGCCACTTATCATTCGACCGCACGAGCTCACCAAGATTACACGGACAATGGTGAAGATCGCTACTCGTGGCAAGGCAAGATGAAAAGATATACCAAGCGGATGAGTGAGATGCAGGGTACAGTCGTCGTTGCCTGGGGCGACTGCGAGGTGCCGTCACTTGTGGGACTCCCTCTTTACCCGTGTAGTGAATACGACGCTGACAGTATTGACGTGGCGGTACCGAGTTTGAAGTATGATGAGGGTGCCAGGCTTGAACGAAAATAGGGGCAAAAATAACGGACAGACCCTAGGTATCTTCCCGTCACACGTCATTCCGTGGACGCTGAGTGTTTGACTCATCCTTTCACTACGATACATTGGGAACAGTTTTGACGATGGACGAATGGTTTCCCCATCCGTCCTCCCCACAACAGACCATACAGGTGCACATTATGTCGCATCCGATTGATTGTGAACCTCACAGTTAGATCAGTGGCGCTCGTCGCACTCGCGAGTGGCTCATGCTTCTTTTAGTCGAAAAATTCAGCCGACAGGTTAGAATCGTTCAGGGGAACCTCTACTGAATCTCGTCGCAAGATACAGGTTCCTGATGACGTTGTTGTCTCAGAGCAAATGCCGCTCACCATTGGTATGGAAAGTCGAATCCGTCTTTTTCATCGATCCGGAAAAGTAGTGTCTGAATTTGGGTCCTTTCGCCATTGGTGACATAAGCTCCTTGGTGGACAGAGTACGGAGACCAACGAAAGGCATAATCTTGCGCCATTACGTCGTCTCGCCATTTTACCGACGAGGGCGTGAAATGATCAATCGGCTAGATTCAAAAGGAATATCGAGCTAATCTATTTCGGATGAGTTATTTGAAAAGACTGGGCGTCGCGGGAAATTTTGGAGAGTGGAGATCAGATTGATTATCTGCTGGCTATGTATGGTCCACCAGCCTCGCAATATGATCGGAAAACGTTCTTGTGACCCATCGCAGTTCAGACATTTTCAGTAAAAACATATACCATTGTTGCGCCCTTGAGAGGCACTCCTGGAAGCAAAGACAAAGCTGGCGATGAAAAATGCAACTTATCGGATTTTAAGGTTACGTAGTGTCAGCATTTGTACGATCAAGAAAACTAGATGCACTCTGCTTGCCATAAACTGACATCTGTTAAGGAGTCTCCAAAGACGTCACAACTGGCTCCACCGTCTTGGAGATGGTGAGCTGTTCTGATGGTTCATCGAATCGTGATCGAGTGGTTGCAAGGATCGGTCTCTTCCCAATGCCCTTTTTGGTTGACCCCAACTCGGCTTGGAGCTCTTCGAATCTACTGAGATTGCCACGCAACTTGATGCCGCCTCTAGACGACGCAGTAATGCTATATAGATTTGGATTTCGAACTCGAGATACGTTGCTGTAGAACTTCAGCGTCCTTCCTCACCTCCCATTGTCGTGGATTAGGGATTCCCCTGCATTCGAGAAGTCGTCTCACCCCCGATCATATGGATCAATCGCTGTGGAAGATAGAATTGGCCATTGGACTTCTGTCACGCCTCCATGGGGCTATGGCCTGCAGCATTCCATGAAGGTATTTGCCACATTCAGTCATCTGCATTCGCCTAAAGTTATAGTCATGACGTTGACAGTGTGACGTTTATTCGCCCAGGCAAACTGCGTAGACTCGACCAAACTGTCCAAGATCTTCAAAGGCGGTGAGACCACTCGAATCGTCGCCCTGAAACATCGGTCAGCCTTGATACAGAGCATCTCTCGCGTGTTTCCCACCAGGGACAATGTATCAGGCTTCAAGTATCATTTCAGAATGTTCAACAACAACTGAAGTTCGTTCACTGGACGATCCGCATTGCGAACCCTGAGTGTCCGTTTCGGTGTTGTTGGACTTGTTCGCAGGTAGCCTCTGCGAAAGTATCGGCGACTGTGAACTTTTTCTGCAATATGCTGATAGGAGGTCGTCTCAACTTGCAGTCTAAGTATCCTTGTGTACGATATGTCATACGCATCACCTTTTGGGTCAAATCCAACAGTTTAAGCGTCTCATGAAAAGGCTTAGAGGCATGTCGCAGGTCACAGTCAACGTTGATTTTTTGGTGAAGCACACCGGTACCTTCGGAGTTGATAAGATACGCATGGTCGCCTTCACAATTGATACAACATCTTTGTTTCCTCCGTTGTCACAGGAGTGAACTTTCCGTGAGACGGATGCATACAAGATCCCCAGCACACCATTTTACGGGGACATCCGACGAAGCCACAGTTAATAAAGCGAAAAGTAGATGCATATAGCACGAAACGGCGCCGGCCGTCCCACCCCCTCTGCCTAACAGTAAGTCTCCAGATTTCGGTCGTGTGGGAAGGACGGAGGGCAAAGTGAAATCGGCAGCCATCCTCGTTACGGATTCTGTACTAGAACGATTCACTGTCGATCACGATGTGACTGTGACGGGTGACAGTGATCGGTGATAGGTGATCGGGGATCGTTGAGAGCACGATATTTGAAGCAGAGGTTACATAGGGACATACATGATTGGCTGACTTCAGTATTTAGGTATAAGAGTACATAACGTCGGAGCATCTTGGATGCATTTCAAGCCTCCGGAGGCGTCACGTGTTCTTCGTTATTGTACTGAAAGGCTGTCCAGTTCTTTCTCTACAAGTGCCACTCATATCATTAAGATCCAGCCACCTATCCCTAGATTTGTTGCCATGGAAATACAAGCAGATCCGGGAGTTGGAGCTGGTCCGGTAAACCGATCTTCAAATCCGCGATTCCGTCGTGATAAACAATCTTTCAAATGGTCGCGAGTCATCCTTGCTAGTGAATCCATCCTACCCCCACCACGCAGTGGCGCTGCATCAGTCGTTGTTAAGGGAAAGCTGTACATGTTTGGTGTGAGTTGATAAAGTGTCGTTCTGGTTGTGCTCTTCTTCTGTCGGGAGTCTCAAATGGTATCGTTATCTTTCGTGTATTTCTGCATATGCAAGGGTTATGGTGGAGGGACAGGACGCCTGGACGACTTTTATTCGTTCGACTTCAGGATACAGACCTGGGAAGAAGTAAAGGTAGTGGGAGATGACAGACCAGGATGTAGGGAAAACAATGGCGTTGTGATTTCCGACTCGAGCAATTCCATCTATCTTTTCGGTACGTGCTTTTGGGTTGTTTTTTCATCCTTTTGTATCGATCGGCAATCGTCCTCTAATATTCGAACAATAATCCAGGGGGATACAATGGCTCGGCCTGGTTAAATGATCTGTGGAAATTCGATATAGAAAGCAAACGGTGGTCGTGCATTCAAGATTCATCAGATCCTCTAGACGAAGAAGACCTTGAAAGCAGCCCACACGGAGTTCTTGGCAAGAAACCCTCTAGAAGATTCGGATATGTGAGCGTCGTCCACAACAACAAGTTGATCATCTTTGGTGGGTTTGATGGGTCAAAATGGCTGAATGATATGTACATTTTTGACTTTGAAAGTCGGAAGTGGACCGAAGTTTACGCTAGGGGCGTGCTACCATCCGTACGCTCCTGCCCCGCATGGGTGAAAGACGAGATTGAAGGTGTCCTTTACATTCAAGGTACGTGCTGCTACATGAAAATCATGTCTTATTCTTGATGTGATGACTCTCATTCGTTGATTCTAAAAAAATATAGGTGGCTACAACGGAGTCGAGAGGAAGGATGACTTTTTTGCGTGTGATCTATCAACATACACATGGACTCAAATGCCGAATCTTGGTAGCCCCCCAGGCCCGAGATACTTTCATTCTTGCTGGCTTTGTAAGTGGAACGATACCTCGATAGAAGCGGTCTCTGTATACCACAAATTTCTTCGTTAACACATTTCGAATTTCTGGTCCTAGATGGTAGCAAGATGTATCTGTATGGGGGTTACAGTGGAAGCCAGCGGCTGCGGGATATGCATGCCTACGATTTTGAGAGTAATTCATGGTCTCCTGTAGAAGGAAACGCTGGGGCTGAAATGCCAGGTGGTCGGTCGTCGTTGGTGGCACAAGTCTACGAAAACTATATAGTACGTTGGAAGCTCCATTGTGCATTCATTCTTCGTTTGTGCCTCCTACTCACACCTTGTAATCATGCTTACAGTACGTTTTCGGAGGATACTCGGGGACAACTGTCATGAACGATTTCTGGAAGTTTCGGCTCTCTCCGTTAGCGCGACCACCAACAGGTCTAGTCCATGACTTTCGACGATTATTGAATGACCCCGAAATGGCAGATGTTTGTTTTCTTGTGGATGGCAACGAAGTCGATGGACATCGTGCGATCCTTGCCATCCGCTCAGAGTATTTTCGAGTTATGTTATTCAACGGCAATATGCGCGAATCGGTTAGAAGCGGCAGCATACATACCGCAGCTAGCACGCCGATCAAACTCAATGATGTTTCATTTCCTGTCTTCATGAAAGTGATGGAATACCTATACACGGATACCGTCAGCCATGTCCAGTTAGGATTAGCTATGGAGCTTCTTATTGCCAGTGAACAGTTTATGCTTGATCGGCTAAAGCTTCTCTGCGAGGATATAGTCCGACGAGAATTGGATGCTTCGAATGTAATCGGCATACTGGTTACGAGCCACCAACACAATGCCAAGGGTTTGAAAGAGCTTGCGATGGATTTCATCCTGTCGAATCTTGCTGAACCCGACATTCAAAAGGGTCTCTCGGATCTGAAGACGACGCCGGATTTATTGGTAGAAATCATTCAGCTCGGTTCATCGACAATATCACAGGCGCACACACCAGACATCCTCGGTCGCGCTATGCTACAGCAGGAGGTACAGGGTTCTCATCCTTCGTACCATGGCGCCGATGGGAATGGCGTCGGAAATCCATTCGAGAATGCTGATTCATGGAGACAACGTCGGTAGGGGTTAACCCTTCTGCACCTTCATAGGCACAAATTGTGAAATTCTGATAGTCTATTCTTATTCATTACACAAGTACTAGTCCATCCACATGACGCATCGAAACGTTACGAATCGCAAAATCGTCGTAGCCAAAGTAGCATGACAATCGGGACTCGACCACGACCCACCGTTTGAAAAGTACCGTAAAAGCGCGACCATGCCCCGTGCCCAGCACAGGCGTGCATTTCTCTGTCCCAACAAGCTCGACACCATGTATACCGTGGACGGAACAGCAACAACACTTCATGATAGGCACTTCTTGAACTTCTTTGGCAACATCGAACCCATACCCTGCGCAAGTAATCTCGATGTCGACATCTGATACCAGTGGCATCCCACAGTCTGGAAAGAATGCATTTGTTACGGTGGGGACGACTCGGTTCGAGAAATTGGTTACGGCCACGACATCCCCAGCGGCCTTGAAATGGTTTTCATCCCAAGGGTACTCTTCTCTTACGATTCAATACGGAACAGGAGAGCAACCAGTGATCAATCATGACTCAAAGTTGGATTTGCACATTCGTTGTTATGACTTCCAACCATCGTTGAGCGATGATATGAAGAAGGCCGACTTAATAATTAGTCATGCAGGGGCGGGAACCATTATGGAAGGTTTGGGATTACAGAAAAAGCTTATTGTGGTTATCAATACGCTTCTGATGGATAACCATCAGGAGGAGCTAGCTGGTGCTATGGCAGCACGGGGGGCATTGCTTATGGTGGTCAGTCCGGATCTTCTTGAGGAAGAAAAAACATGGGCCTCTTTCGAAGGCTTCACCCCTGTTGTTCATCAAGGAGGCGATGAACACGACTTTCCCCGGCTACTGGATTCGTTTTTGGGTTTCACATGCAGTAAGGAAGACTGACTGAACCATAATTTAGACGCGTTGGAAACAGACTTTGAGCGTTTGGCATTGGACCGTTCGGCATACGACGATCTTGAAAGTCAGAGTTCACTGCCGGAAAGTGGCAAACTCTTGGGCGAGGCCTGCACAACGATAAATCGAACGACGACCGGGGACTACTTCATCCAGCTCCATTGAGAAAGAGGCGTCGTAGTGTACGGAACGATAGTTGAACAATAAACTCAAACTCGCTAGTTCTTGATCCCTTTGGATTCGCATGAACCTGGGAAGTACCAGAACGAAAGCATGTAAAAATTAAACAAGAGATGGGCACCTAGTCATCTATTTTGCACCACGAGCCAAAACTCTGGCATATGCGTCACGCTTTCTTTGCCCCTTAGTCTTTTTCGAAACTTTTGGAGGCTCAATCATCTTTTCCAGTTTCCCAGCATATTCGATGGCGCGGTCCATATCTTCAGTGTACTTGTCATAGAAACGGTTGTACGCTTCCAACCATTCACCCTCGAGCTCCTTTTGGGCAGTCTCTCGGTCCAACAATCGAATCCCGTTCCACTTCTGTTGAATATCAGCAATTTTCTTTTGATCCTCCGTCATCATGTCTGCCGGCAGATTCGCGAGCAATTGCGTGGCAGCACGTCCTTGCGTGGAAGGGACGACACCTTCGAGGAGGAGGAATAAAGGAGATTAGTGGAATTTCTGTACTGCATCGAGTTACCTGGAGAAAAACAGTCGCCGCCGCGGGAAAACTTTGCACATTTTCTTGACTACAGATTGGTCGACAAAATGCGACTTACCGAACGACTGGACACCAGCAACAAGGGATGTAACGAGAAGAGCCGCCTTCATTGTAATGTACTATGACGTCGCGTGTTTAAGTTCGAAGGTAGTAAGGTAATCGACTTGAGACACTTCGGGTCGAGTGTTTAGAATTCACACAACCGGATGAGAGATGATGGCAGACGTTGTGGCCGAGTTGATGGATGATGCGGTGGTGGTTCTTCGCGGTACACACTTTCGAAATTCCATCTCGAGAGGCGAATCTATCCATTAGAACGAGGAATACGGAATCCGACTGGCTCGCCTTTCTATCGCGTCATTCCTAAGCAAGATGATTCGCTCACTGACGTACGAAGGAAATGTACCACGAGTTACGTACATCACACGTGAACGTGTGTAGTTATTGACAGCTCTACACCTGTCCACCCATCACCTTCACGACGGAAGCCACCATGGCGAGGAACAGAAACCGTGTTATTGTATTACCCATACCTTTCGGATTCTAATCCTAGCGGTAAAATACAGCATGCGTGTTTTAGCTTTTTTGATGCTCTTTGTTGGGGCTTCGGCTTTCGGTACGTTGGAAGTTTATGACTTCATGTGATTCTTTCGGTTTTCATGATTTGATGGCTCAATTCTATCGCCAGTCACAACACGACATTTACATGTTGGCGTTGGGAACCGACGGTTGTGTGTGAAGTCCTCTAGATATCAACGTGAATCTGGGCTATATTTTTGAGTCTCTGAGTGGACTCGTGGGCTGGAACTGTTGCCCATAGTCGAATTTTCGATAGAACGAGTATGCTACACAAATATTGTTCGGTGCCTGAATTTCTTTCTGACATCAGCGTCTCCGTTTTGTCGTCAATAGTCACTGGACCTACCTTTATCGGAAGGCCTCTCAATGTTGAGCACCAAACCAGCACGTCGCTTCAGGTGTCTCACCGAAAGGGCTTCAAGGCACTTTCAAAGCCTGCCGATCAGCGCAAGGCCTTGCTGCGTGCCTTGACCACCGAAATCATCAGACATGGACGTATCAAGACTACTTTGGTCCGTGCTCGAGCGGTCCGAAAGCATGTTGATCACATGATTGAACTAGGCAAGCGGGGAGATTTGCACGCGCGCCGACAAGCTATCTCCTGGATTTACGACAAGGACCTTGTCCAATCGTTGTTCGAAGCCGCACCCGACAGATACTCGGACCGTCAAGGAGGATACTGCCGTGTCTTGCGAACTGTTGCCCGTCAGGGAGATAACGCGAAAATGGCCATCATCGAGTTGGTCTAAAGCGTATAGACTAAACATTATTATCTCTTGCTTCATCATGTTATTATGTTCTCAAAAATCTTGGTTTAGCGTAACCGCTGGTATAAAGAGTCTCAGCAGTTCATCTAGAAGGATTTCGCATCGTGCGTGGACGACCTTTTACCTAGCATATCAATTGAGGGATGGCTTCGTCGATATAGCTGACCGAATTTGTAAAATCACCCCAACGGAGGTGCTAACCGACCTGGAACAATCCGATGGTCTTTGTGGTCGTGTAGTTGAGAGAAACGGGTCACACAATGAAGAAGATAGGATAAGAGGAGTACAAGGGGGAAACAGCGTGGGCAAGGGTTACTACCCTCTCGTGCTCATTTAAACTGTGATTATGATACCAATCGGATTCCAACTAATAACTGTAAGGTAGATCTCACGTCCCCAAGACTCCCAGCTCATAACCTTAAACCAAAACCACCGAATAGTGTCAAATTCTGTAGGATCATTGTTGTTGGCCAACTCCCACTTTTCTTTATCCCTTTCTGCAACCCCATTACCAGCAAACAAAGCGTTGGTGAAAGAGTCAACAGTGACTTATCAAGATGCCAGGCCACAGCCATCGATCTGGAGCCCTTAAGCAGACAAACAAGCGCAACAAGCGTTCGAAGTCTTCTAAGAGAAGTATCAATAAACTTGCCGGTGGGAAAGTGGAAGGCCGTCGAGTAGCTTTCAAGCAAGGTATCGTCGCGCACACCAAGGCAGATCGCAGGCACATTCAGCAGCAACGTCGTGAAGTGAAACGGCAGGAAATTCTCCGCCGGAAGCGAGGATTGGATGGCGGCCCTGTACCTCCCAGAGTCGTTGGGATCATCAGTCTAGGAAAAAGCGATATCATCGAAGAAAAACTTCGGAATCTTATTCTTGGTCAAGCCGATCTGGTAACCAGAACGCAAGAAGAAAGCTCCGACTCCATCGTCTCAGCCAGATTTGATGTCCATAAGAAGGACGGAAACCTCACTGTACTGACAAACTCGACGGCCTTCAAGTCACAGTATGCCAACGAAGATCCAACAGATGCAGCTGTCTTTGCAGCGCTCGACCTTTGTCGTGTCTGCGATATCGTCCTATTCGTCCTTGATGGGAATAGTGGACAGGCGGAAGACTTTGTTGGCATGAGTATCGGCGGAGATGATCGCTCAATGGCAACGGGAAAGACCAACTTCACCGGCCAGGAGTGGGATCACCTAATCAGTGAGCAGGGAGACCGCATCCTGGCAGCTGTCAAGGGTCAAGGCATCCCACGGGTAGCCACTATCCTCGCGAGAGCCGACACAGACATAGAAGTATTGGATAGTGATATGATGACTATTCAGAGTGCGAAGAGTCTCCGACGGGCCAATCACAACCGAAAAGCCGACCTCAAGAAGTATATTGGTCGTTTCGCCACGACAGAATTTGGAGTAGACAACGACAAAGTCATCGAAGTGAGTTTACGGGAGAAGTCTAGCGATGATGATATGGAAGAAACGGATAAGGTATCCCCGGAAGATCACACAAGACAAGTACTCGCTGCTGCGCTAGTCCGTACTCTTTGCTTCATGTCTGCTACGCCATCCAAATGGGTATCACAAGTCCCACGAGCATTTATTGTGGCCGATAAACAGGCACACGATTCCTCCACTCAGGAACTTCATTTGACAGGCTTTGTCCGAGGTGTAGTACCCTTTGATGTTAACTCTCTGGTCCACGTGCCCAATTTAGGCACCTACGCATGCAAGTGCATCCGCAAGGCTCGTCAACCATTGGCTCGTGGAAAAGTTGAGTCCGATTCGGAACAGGAGTGGGAGATTATTGAATCAGATCCATTAAAGCGAGAAAGTTTGAGCCGCTTTGCGATTCCTGATGCGTTAGATGGAGAACAGAACTTGATCGGTTTCGACGAGGCTGATGAGGAATTGGATGAAGACGCTGCCGATGGTGGCGAGGAGACAAAGTTTGCTCGTCCGGCAGGCTGGTCGGACTATCAATCGGCGTGGCTTGACGCAGTCGAAGATGATACAACCCAGGCTGACTTTGACAACGGTGAGCTTGCGAAAGAATTGAACAAGAAATCCTCAGCAACCGTTGCCACAGAGATGAACATTGACTTGGACGATGCCAACCAAATCTCTATAGAAGAACGCAGATCACTGTTTGAGCAACGCCGTAAGGATCAACAGGAACATTCTGATTTCCCTGATGAAGTTCAAGTCAAGGAGGACGAGAAGGCTCGAGATCGATTCGCAAGATACCGAGCCCTCAAAAGTTTCAAAAGTTCCCCCTGGGATCCCAAAGAAAACCTACCGGAATCATATTCTTCGATTTATCATTTCTCAA
>Ga0194115_10003166_pt1 | contig 18669 bp, 13 predicted proteins | sample TA2MahsurfametaG_3_FD_148656 | JGI IMG/M metagenome (GOLD analysis project Ga0194115, IMG submission 148656) | Freshwater microbial communities from Lake Tanganyika, Tanzania - TA2015002 Mahale S4 surface | ecosystem: Environmental > Aquatic > Freshwater > Lake | place: Tanzania: Lake... | reverse complement strand
AATCCAACATAACTTCCAATCGAAGGATACCATGCGGTTTACATGTGATATTTTGGATTGTAGTCCTGTGGACGATAATGACTTTGGTACTCTTGGATGTATCCAAACAGAAATATTCCTTTTCCTCGATGCCGTCCTCGTCGTCGTCGTTGTCGCTGTCGACGCATCTGGAAATGTTTTCTCTTCCAACAGAAGAAGGAGAAGGCAACAAGGAATATCATATGATCTTTTCATCCGGATGTAGTTTACAACAAGATTGGGAGGCATATGTTCTCTTTTTTCATGCCTACAAGGTGAATCAACCAGGGAATGTCACAAGACTGGTATCTGGTTGTGATGCAGAACAGGAAAGGTTGCTTCGTGAATTTCACGAAACTAAAATCGCTACCATGTCGAACCGATTTCATATTTATTTCACTCCAGAATTTGGAGACTTACCATCATTTAAGGAAGAATACAAGTACAACAACAAGTGTAACAGTGTCTATCTTTGGATGAAGGATATCCTTGGGATGGATCAGACCAACCGTGCCAGGGGGTAGAAGATGGGATTATCCTCCTTCTGGATCCTGATATGATCCTTCTTCGACCACTCCTTCATAATTTTTCAAATCAAGAAATGATATATGCCAGTAAGGACAACAAACATGGTTCACATCGACCCTACAAGGGTGGGTCAACCGCAGTCGAACATGGTCGACCAATGGCACAACAGGATGGATATCTATCGGATGAATGGATGGATTACAATATATCTTGGATTACAAACGGATGGACATTCCCAAATACCTTTGGACCCTCTGCGGGGCCTCTGTTTTGGAATTCTGGTCCTCCCTACCTTGCCACTGTCCGGTACGTACGTGGTATAAGGCTGTATCCATGACGAAAGTTCCCCATGGCTCCCTCTATTTTCCCCACTCTCATCCCCTTTTCTTCCTCTACCACCAACAGAGACATGTGGGAGATGACGAAGTTGTGGAGGGACTACGTACCAAGATTGTATGAGAAGCATCCGGTGTTATTCACAGAGATGTAAGGTACCCCATGGTTGATACGCCCCCCCGGTGTGGCACTACTTGCGGCTTGTTTGGATCCTCACCTCACCGTCTTGAATATCCCACCCACTAGGTATGCTCTCATTATTGGAAATGTCCAGCTTAATTTACCCCATACACTCGTCAAATCGATCGTCGTGTCATCGACGGCATCTACAGATCGAGAAGGATGGGACTATGTTGATAACCTTCCAGATAAGGAAGTCTGTGACGTCGATTCTTGGTCACGTAATCCAAGAATGCCAATCGTATTACATTATTGTGGTCGATATCATCTTGGTAGGTTCTTCTTCAGCAAGTATAGACTGAAGAAGAAATACATTTCCTGTGAGACACCCTTGCTTACCATGCCCCCGGTAGGACTACACAAACAACTCCAATATTGGGCCCGACCACCACCAGATTTGGGTTCGACACATGAGATGTATGAGCGGAATATATCATTCGTTCAGGCAAAGCGAGAGGCATTTATGCTATGTGGGTTGATATCTTCCCTCAATGAGGCAGCTCGTTACTTCAAGACAAACCATTGCAACGGTACGGGCAATTTCTCAGAGGTCTATAACTTTCACGATGATCCCTATAGCTAGAAGTTGTTCAACCTTCTCTTTAACATTCAAAATACAGGTATGGTTGTCCAAGTATTCCTGGACATCACCACGTCTCACTTTTCCATGCCACCAGCGATTACAGCTATGTATATATATGAATCCCAAACAAGGCAACTAGTTGTAAAAGCTTCAGGTGGCGACATTCGTGGACTCCGTCCACTCTCGAGCAAAGAATGCTATTCTGCGTTCACTCTCTTGAAGCTTTCTTTGTAGAGCGATTACCACGCTTGCTGTTCTTTGGTATCACACTACCTTTCTTCGAGCGCGGGGAGAGTACACTGTGACCGGAAGCAGCCACCATTCCACGTGCATCGTGATTCATGTGCAGCGGTTCGCCGTCGCGGACAGTTGGAGGCGTTCCACTTTCTACGGCAATCATTATGTGATGTAAATCATCGTCTGCTTTCTTCAAACGCAGTTCAAAATCAGTCTTCTTGTATGCCTCCTCGATTGTATCGTTCCCAGCTCCCCACGTTTTGCGGACTTCAGCTAGTTCATCCCGAGCTTCTTGTAGTCGTCCGAGGGCAAAGTAAACTTCGACCTTCACAGTCCATGCTGTCATGTTATCGTTCTTGAGACGAATGGCCTCAGAGCAGTCCTCTAACGCATCTTCGTATTGGTTCGATAGGAGGTTGGCCTCGGCTCTCTCTGTTAGAACAAGACCGTAAAGAGGAGCGTCGGGAGGGAGTGGCTGTCCGTCTTCAACGGCGCTAGTAAACAGCTCAACGGCCTCCTCGTATCGCCCTCTCTTCACACGTGCTTGTCCTTTGCAAAATGACGAGAAACATCTTTCGCAATACTCCAACATGACCGATACTTCCTTATGGTCATGCTCAATCTCCACCTCTAATGCCTCCTTGAGGAGGGTGATCCCATTTTCCATTTCACCGGAAAGGAACAAGGCATAGCCACGGACCTGAAGTCCTTCAGCATGCCTAGGATTGAACAAAAGGACCTTGTTCACCCGTTCTAGCGCCGAGTCAGTCAACCCGAGGCACGCGTCTGCTCGCGCTGCAGCCAGCCACAGACTGACATTGTCTGACGTCTTCACTACTGGTTTCAGAGTGTCCCGTGCTTCTTGGTACTCTCGTCGTTCTAACAGCGCGTCGACGGTGGTAAGCAAGTCCTTTTGCTCTGTTGCGCTGTTTAGCTCTTCAGTCAGACGTTTGGAATCAGGAATTTCAGCAACAGCTGTTTGTAGGCACTTGAAGGCATCCTCAAAATTTCCTAGCGCCATGAGGGCTCTCCACTTGCGAATAAATGACTTTTCGTGTTTCGGGTCGAGCTCCAAAGATTTATCGCAGTCGAGAACAGTTGCAGAAAATTTCTTTTCGCGGAAGAACGTCACTGCACGATTGGCATATAGGCTTGCTGCCAGTTCGCGCCCTTCAGCAGTTTCTGGTCCCTTGGGTGGCAGGCAGGCTAACCCTTCACCATAAAGAATACGCGCTCCAGCGACATCGCCTTTATTCAGTTTTGCGTTGGCTTGTTTCTTTAGCTTTTCGGCTCGTTCTAGATCCTCGTTTGAACCATGGGGAAGGGAGAACTCATGACTCTTCACTTCTGAAACAGCGTCCAGCGTAGGCTTTGATGAATATGGACTGACCAAAAACGCGTTGCTGGAGCTATAGTCGAAGGCACTATGCGAAAACTGGAAATCATTCGCCGGGTCCGTCGGTTTGTCTGCTTCCACCAACTCTGGGGATTTCTCGTGAAGAAGTTCTCGTGCTTTGTCGAGCTCTTCCTGAAGACGGCCTGAGCTTCCAACGGCTTGTAGTCCAACTTCGATGCAGGCTACTGCCTCGGCAAATCGCTCAAGAGCACTCAACGCACGAGCTTTCCTTATGTATGACTTTTCCGAAATCGGATCGAGTTCTATAGCTTTGTCACAGTCCCACGTACTCGGTCCGTACTCCTTTTCCCTAAAATATGTCACTGCTCGGTTGGCATATAAAGACGCAAGACAGGCTCGTACCTCCTCGTGTTCCCGATCGTTTGGAAGGCAAGCGAGGGCTTCCGTGTAAAGTAACCTTGCACCAGCAATGTCACCACGATTGAATTTCGCATTTGCGTTGCGCTTAAGTTTGTCGGCAAGTTCAAGTTTCTCGGCATATCTGGTATTACCCGAGGTACCTTTTGCCTTCGCTTCCATCGATCCAAAATTGAAACTTGTTACCGATCCATTAAAGTCTACAGAATCGGCGGCTGTCATTGCGTCGGTACCTCTAAATGAATCGGGACGCGATTCCTGAATGGCCTTGATGAGCTCTTCCCTGATTTTCTTCGAAGTTGGAATCTTAGCTGACGCGTCTTCCAAACAAGCTCGAGCTTCATCATGCATATCCATCCCACCCAAGGCGCGAGCTTTTCGTATGTACGACTTTTCCGACTGCGGGTCGAGAATAATCGACTTTTCACAATCATCAAGGCTCTCTTGGTATTTCTTATCACGGAAGTATGTAACGGCGCGATTAGAGTACAGCATGGATAGTAGAGACTTCACACCCTGACTGTATGCTTCATGCGGTTGAGGTATGCATCCGATAGCATCCGCGTAAAGACTTCTTGAACTTTCAATATCTCCTTTGTTGAACTTTGCATTCGCTTGTTTCTTCAATCGCTCGGCACGCTCCATCAATGTTGGATTTGGATCTCCAGCTACAGACAGGTCCATCTCATGTGCTCTTGTTTGGTCATCAGCAAGTCGACTCATACCCGCAAACGACATATCCATAATGTCCCGTTGCTGTGATGGAGTTCCAGGTGCCCCTGTTGCCTTCCGTAGTTCTTCAGCCAATTTACTCGACTGTGGGAGGGCTTTGGTACCATCTCGTAAGCATTGAATAGATGCTTCCGTATCGCCCAGTGCGGATAGAGCACGCCACTTTCGAATATAGGTCTTTTCTGATTTGGGGTCAAGTTCTAAACTACGATCACAATCCTCGATACTGGGAGCAAGTATCCGCTCGCGGAAGAATGTGACGGCTCTGTTGGAGTACAATGAGGCTGTCATAGTCCTTACATCATCATTCTGAGGTGGGAAGGCAGAAATTAAGGCTAAACCTTCGCTGTACAACATCCTGGCACCCTCGACGTCTCCACGGTTGAATTTGGCATTGGCCTGTTTCTTGAGTTTATCGCAACGTTCCATGGCATGTTGCAAATCTAATTCGTTGACCTCTACTTGACCCTTCGGCTGTGCATGTAGTGGAAGAGTTCTGCCATGATGTGCACCGGTGACGTCGCCTCGTGTGGTTGCCGCAGCCCGAGCATCATCATACGTAAACTGTGGCTGAGGAACGACACCACTCGTTGCTGGAGTCGTCCCTGGCGTCCGGACTGAGGTAATATTGCGTTCTGCCAAATGCTTCTCTAAGTCCCCATAGTCCCCCACCCAGTAGCTGTCGCCTTCTCCGCACTTTACCTGGACAGACTTGAGGCATCGGAATGCCAATGGTTGGGCTAATTCTAAAGGCCAGGCAGCAAGATGCTTTCCATCCAACTCAATCGTCTGGCCTTCAATGGCTTCAGGTCTTTCGAGGTCTTCCCGTGAAACAGGACACCGGCATGGTAGGCCCTCTTGAATCCGTTTCGACATCCATACTTCAAAGCACGACCGACAAAAGGGATTGCTTCCAGGCGTGACGAGTGCATCAAGGGAACACAAAGATTTACAAATAGCACATATAAAGGGACCACAGTGCTTCAAGTCGGAGACAACCCGATCCAATTCAAACCCCATGACGATTCTCGCTTTTCAGCGTCAGACAGACTCAAAAGCGGATGGGATCGATTCCACTGTCAATAGAGAGATGAATAGAGTATTGGTTAAACCCACTTCTGTTCACCCATGCAACCCAAAACCACTCCAAAGTCGCAAAAACACAACCAAGCTCCTTCCGTCGCCTATCTGTCGCGCCTGAAGATTCAATAGATATGCGTCAAAGAGGGATGAGGAAGAAGGGATGTTGGGAAAAGAACTTGATTCACTGTCACACCACCGTAGACAAAGAGCCACGGTGTCCGTCTACGGTAGTCGATAAAAAGGGTGCAAGGGGCACTTCGAAAAGGCCCTCGAGGCGGCCGCACGTCTACCGTCTATATCGTCGTCTCCCACTCTCCCTGTTTATAGGTCTACCAGTACCGGTGTCGGCCTTGCTCATGTCCCAATCAAATAAAATATATACGCTTCTGAATACCGATTATGTTTCATTTTGAAGTGTTCGGTTTCATGACCTCTTCGACCAAATCCATCTCGTCGTACATACGGGAAAGAGAAATGGCGATTTTTCCCTTTCTCCGATACGGTAGGTTTTTCTCCCTACTATTATACAATCATTGAAGCGTGCATGGTAAAAACGTTAGAATGTTTTCAACACTTCTCTCCCAGGACTCTATATTACCCCGTATCGCAAAGTCGATCATTCTGGTAAAATTCTGGTAGGATTTCTTGGTTCCTTTGCGTACCCTAGCTATGAGAACGATTACCGCCCCGCAGGGTTTAGAACATCCATAGTATGAGAGCTCGTAGAACGACGAGAATGATTTATAAAGATAAGGCGGTGTGATGTCTCGTTTCCCCCATCTGACTGTGATCTGTGATGCCGCGTTGTTTTTTTGCAGCTAACCGTGTCCGACTCATTCGACCCTCGTTCGTCAGTCTCTCTCTTGCAACAAACGAACGAGAATAATGGCAGTTTCTCGTACATACATACATCGCTGTCGATGAAAAGAACATCCTAGGTAGCTCCACACGGCAGGACCAGCAAGAACGACTTTGTTTATAGGTTACCAGATCTCCCAGTGGCGACGACGAAATAAAGGCTAGTACTTTATCTACCATCCATACAAAATGCTCGCGTCCCGAAAGACGGTTCGACGTCGTCTCTACCTGACGATTCTTTCTTGTTGGACGGTTTCAAATGGTTCGATTGGTCCGATCTTGGCCTTTCAGTCTCCTGGACGGTCATATCACAGTTCATGGATAGAACGAAAAAATCCTTTGAGAGACGATTGTCCAAGATACCCACGTGAAAGGACAAGTCGACACTTATTCTTCCGAAGGACGGAAAGTAGTACGTCAGTACCACCACTACGTAGAAGAAAAGTCAAACAGGAGACTCTCGAAAGAATGCAATCATCCAAGATATCATTACCCCTCCGAGTCGACTTTGAGGAAGAAGATACTGACGAGGGTTCTACCAATGGAGAAGAAAGGTTATCTATCCGTCCTATGAAGATTGAAGATATTCAAAAGGTCATGCCATTGTGTATTGAAGAATTCGGACAGGGATCGACCATGACGTTGTTCGATTTCCCCTTTGGTGACTTACGAAAAATATCAGATTGGTGGGATCGTGTATACTTTGAACCTTCCGTATATCTATCACTCCGACTGAAGATGAATGCCAATCTCAATAATCCTTCCCCCCAAGTAAGAGACCCAGCAGTATTAGTCCTATGCCGAACCTGTGAAGGTGAAACGATACCAGAACAAATCGTTGGCATGGTCGAAATTAGTCTACAGGCTCCTCAACCGGATAAGAATCCTCCGCCTATCCCTATACCGACATGGTTCAAGGCATTCTATTGTCGATTGGTGGGTTATCAACTTCAAGGTTGGGTAACGAATCTCCTCATTGATCCACGATATCGTGGCCTAGGATATTCCAAGATTTTGATGGCAGCTACGGAAGGTATTGCTAAATCTTGGAATTGTCGTTCTATATACTTGCACGCTGACGCCGATTATCGATCGGGGAAGACTGCACAGTCGTTGTATAAGGGAATTGGGTATGAAATCGTCGTCGATGATGATCAAAACGCCGAATATGCATGGATGACAAAAGGGTCGACTACCAGTAATCCCTTTTCATCTATTCGGATCATTGAAGGCGTCCCTCTTCTATGTTTCAACAAACGCCTACACGAAGACTAGAGCCAGTTGGAAAATGACCGAAATACAGTTACTTGGGCAACTAACAACATGAAAATTCTTCAAGAAAGAGACCAAAGAAAGAACCAAAGTTCTATTGCTGTTCTTGGTATCAAACTGGACATCCATGAACTGATTCGCAGCCCTGCAACACATATTCTCGAAGAAAGCTCCACGTTTCCTCATAGTTGGCTCCGTTGGGACAGTTGTGGTCTTTGTAGAACCTTGCAGCCTTATTGAATCCATCAATCAGCGAACATACGACGTATGCTTGACGGTAGAGGAGTATCATTTTGTGAGCACTGTAGGTCACTATGGAACCGTCTCCGTAATGAGAGTAATTTGTGTAGGCGGCAATATTGGGTGGGGGGTGTTCCATTAGCGTGTGATTGCACCCGATGAAGCCATCAGGCATCAAATATTTGTTCAGGAAGAACTCTCCGATCGAATATCGCTGACAAATATGAATGACATGTGGCGCCTTATGCGCGAGTTTTTCGATTTGGCAAATATCATCTGTCACGTTATCCATGAAAGCCCACCCTTCTCCTCGGTCCATATCTACGTTGGAGACCATGAAACCGATTGCAATTTGATGTCGAAGATTGAGATGAGCAGCCGCCATACAATATCCGTACATTTCCGCCATCATGCCTACAAATTGTTCATTGATTGTCGGTAAGAACTTGGCCCAATGATAGGCGAGTCGGTACATATCTCGTGCGGTCAACAAATAGGGGGGTCCTGCCGAAAACGTAACAGAAGCATCCTCATGGGAAACCGTAAGCGCTGGTGATCCCGCGCCTACCACATCCTCCATATGGCCGTTGACAGAAGTAAACCACTTGTTTCCGAAGGAATAGGTCTGGGCGATTGGCTTCCCATGAGACACTTTGTCATAAAGGTTGCCCAGCTTAAGAATGTCTCGATGCCAAAACTGATCACCAACGTCCGAGAAATCATTCACAAAGGCTCGTTGCAAGTACATATCAGGATCGACCAACACTATGATATCATCATCAAAGACGGTGGAGATCTCGCCTTCGTACCGATATCCGAACGCGTTTTCAAGCCAGTGTTTTACTCCGAAGGGTTTATTCCAGTATTTCGTTACTTCGTAGCTTCTACCCTTGATTTTCCCAAACTCGGGAGTGAAATGGATTTTAAATTGATCATTCATGATGGCTATTTGTTCTTGATGTACTTTTTTCATGATTTGCTCCTGTTCTTCGTCGCATCCTGATACGACCCGTGTTACCGTCCCGCTCTGTTTATGCAACATTGCATGAAAGAAAAACAGATACGACTGCCAGCCATGGTTTAGACTGCAGGCAGTAGAAAAGACGACATGTATCTGACTACTTTTTGCCCCGTCTGCAGGGGGAGGGCCTACAGCAGACGGCTCCGATTTCTTCGAAATCTCCAAGATGTTGTGAGAGGATGACGGTCCTTCGTTGTATGCGAAGAAAATAAAGTATGTCCACAAGGCAATGACGATCCCAGACGAAAGGAGGACAGCATTATTTGTCAACACCCATTTTCCCTTGCCTCTATGGAGATTCGTAGAACCTATCTGTACCATGTCGTGCTGTGTGTTGCTGATGCTCTTTTTGTATGTACAAACGCTGTGATGGATAATGAGAGATTCCAGTGCTGGATACCTATACCAGTGAAATTTACGGGTGCTTTTGGCTAACCTATCTCGATTTTGGCGGGACAAGGACATTCTCAACACATGATTCACTTGACTCTAATTTTGATCGAAAGTCACATGGTATGATAACAGTAACTGTAATATGCATACAAATATCATACCAATTATATAGCATACATATGATGTTAGACTCTTAGCTATGACACTGAATGTGACGGAAACTAATTACCCCAGCTTGATATCCTCGTCATCACTTTGGACATCCGTGGACTGTTGTACACTTTTGTATCTTTTCTTCTCGGAAATGATTCCAGGTTTCCTCATAATTGGCCCCATTGGGACAGTTGTGATCCTTGAAGAATCTTGCTGCCTTGTTAAATCCATCCATCAGCGAACAGACGACGAATGCTTGACGGTACAGGTTCACCATTTTCTTATCTGTGTAGTTCGTTATGGAACCGTCTCCGTAGTGAGAGTATTTCGTATAGGCAGCAATATTGGGTGGGGGGAGTTCGAATAACGTATGATTACATTCCAGGAAACCAGTCGGGACCTTGTACTTGCTTAGAAAGTACTCCCCTATCGCATAACGCTGACAAATGTGAATGACATGTGGCGTCCTGTCGGCGAACTTTTCGATTTGGCACGCATCATCCGTCACGTTATCTAAGAAGGCCCACCCCTCCCCTCTATTCATCTCCACGTCCGATATCATAAAGCCGACAGCGATCTGATGTCGAAGATTGAGATGAGCAGCCGCCATACAATATCCGTACATTTCCGCCATCATGCCCTTAAAGTATTCATTGATTGTCGGCAAAAATTTGGCCCAATGATAGGAAAGTCGGTACATGTCTCGGGCGGTTAACATATAGGGTGGTCCTGCCGAAAACGTAACAGAAGCATCGTCCTTAGAAACCGTAAGCGCAGGTGATCCTGCGCCTACCACATCCTCCATATGGCCGTCAACAGAAGTAAACCACTTGTTTCCGAAGGAATATGTCTGAGCAATGGGCTTCCCATGAGAAACCTTGTCATATAGGTTGGCCGTCTTGAGAATATAGGGATGCCAAAAGTCACCTCTAGCGCGCGAAAAATCATTCACAAAGGGTCGTTGCATGTACATATCAGGATCAACCAATACTATGATATCATCATCATAGATTGTGGAGATCTCGCCTTCATACTGATATCCAAATACATTTTCCAGCCAATGTTTGACTCCAAAGGGTTTATTCCAGTACTTCGTTACCTCATAACTTCGACCTGGGATCTTGCCAAACTCGGGGGTGAAGTGAATATGAAATTGATCACTCATGACGGATATCTGTTCATCATGTAGTTTCTTCATGATTTGCTCTTGTTCGTCATTACAACCCGATACGACCCGTGTTACGGTCCCACTCTGTTTATGCATCATCGCATGGAAGAAAAATAGATATGATTGCCAATCATGTTGAAGACTGCAGGCAGTAGAAAAGACGACATGGATCTGACTACTCTTCTCCTCCCCCACCACAGGCTGAAGACTGACTACCGGTAGTTCCGATGTTTTCTTCACCACCTCCAACAATTTGGATGCCTGCTTCTTCGGGTCGTCGTCGTTGTGTACCGATCCGCCCGAATAAAACATCCATAGTGAAATGACACTTAGAGCCACAGCGATGACTACACCTATTGTCTGAATGTCTTTCGTCTTGCCTCTATGGAGACTCCTTGGGTCTATCTGAACCATGTCTTGTGATGCTGTCGTTGTTCTCTTGTTGTGCTAGCTAACGATATGCCGTTGGAATCAAATGACTGGCCCATGATCCGAGGTTTTTTTGTTGTTTGTGTGGCGATTGACGAGAAAGACATTTCCTTGTAAAAAGAGGTTATATGCGCTCACTGTCACAAAGTTGCCCCCGATTCGTTCGATCCCAGCCCAGAGCCATTCGTAAAAAGCGCGCCCTTTTTTGCACTTACGCATCCGCAGTCATATATCGTCAACGTACATACGACGACAAACACTGCGATCATTTGGTCGAAAGGCTTCTGGCAACTTCGCGTCCAACTCCCCAATAATCAAACCCACTAGGTTGTGAGATGATTACATCCCACACACTGATGATCATCTACTCCCTTCTCCCCTACACTGATCATACGCCATAAAGGAAGATATCGATGAAATGACTGATATTTCTCAAAAGGTGGTGGCTGATGCCTTGATGGACGATGAAACACCGACCAAACCATTCGTTCCGTTTCCTCCACGGCCAAAGGCTATAGTGACTTTACTCCATTCTCTTGACTTCCTTCCTGGAACACAAACTCTTTTGTATTCCTTGCAGAAATCATCACTTGATAATTCACATGATCAGGGATATCCACCAGAAATTGTAGTATTGGTGACCCCGAATGTATCGAACAGAGGTAATAGTAGTATCTACCAAGATCTTTGCCCTACACTCTGCACGCGGATCCTACCTATTGAGGAATGGGACCCTCCCTCCGATTTGCCTACAGAGAATGAAGACGACGTGAAGAAACCATGGGAACGAAGATTGGACAATCACTGTCCCGGATGGGCTAAACTACAGATGTTTGGCCTCCAGCAATATCAGAGAATTCTTTACATCGATAGCGACTGCTTAGTGTTGCGAGACATATCCAAGTTACTCGAAGATGAGAAGATCGACATGGAATCCTCGGCCCTGACTGCTGCGGTTCCCGATGTGTCACCTTCACATCATTTCAATAGTGGCGTCATGGTAATTCGACCCTCTACTAAAGTGATGGCAGATATGAAATGTCGTGCTGAAGAAATTGTATCATCTATCCATGATCGATCAGATACTGGATTTCTAAATGCCTACTTTAATGGTTGGGACACGGAATTTCCACCGACTGCACGGCTCCCCATCGGATACAATGCTCAACAATCCTTGTATGATACTACAGCAGATACAGATGGGAAATCGAAATACTGGGATACCGAAGTGGCACCTGGCCTCCACATCGTGCATTTCTCCAATTCCATCAAACCTTGGCAAGTCGAGGTGGAGGGCTCTTCCTTGCAATCTCTTTGGAAGACCTGGTATACTAAAAGCAAAAACTTCTTGTTGCGTCAGAAGAAACAAAAGGCGTTACGTACCGCGAATGAGCAAGCAGCCGCAGCTGCAAAGCAGGCTGCGATGCCGAGGATGAATAAGTCTACTGGGCCTGATTCTCGACAACTTCATAAGCTTATTACGAAACGATTCAAGGAACTAAAGAAAGAAGGAAAATCTGCCAAGGAGGCTATGCAGCAAGCCACAAAGGAGTATGGACAAGGAGATAGAGACGCACAAATCGATCCTAGTAGTGCAGTAGCTGCAATGTTTGGAGTGGGCGGACTAGGCCAATGTTGACAATTCGCACGAATCTGGGGCAGTAGAAAAAGAAAAACGTTAACGCTAAGCTCTAGCCTCCCATTTTCCATTGGGGGTTTCAGATAAAGATTACTGCGATTAATGTAGCATTCTTCACGTAGAGAGGAAAAAAAACAAAGGTTGCTTTCTCACTGTCCGGTTGCCATTCGTTCGGCAACAATCCGACACCAGGCGACATCTCGTGGTGAAAAACTCTTTGCTCGATTACCACCCAGAACGAGGACACGCTTTGTAGGACGAACGTCCTTTGGATTGGTATTACTACTCTCGACGATGGGAACCAAAAGTGCCAGCTGGGTGTTACTTGGTAGATAGGGTAGTTCTCGTTTCCCCGGAAGTGCTTGTAATGTTGGAAGGTAGGTTTCCTTTTGATTACCTGGACTAGATACTCGATCAAGGATCGGCGTCGATTCGGGGGGAGTCTCCCTTATAGATGGGACGGTCCCTCCTCTCGCTACGACTTGCCAGGACGATCCTACGTCCTTTCGTTCCAACAAGACGACTGTCATGGCTGGAGTAGCCGCCAATAATGATTCTAATGCCCAAATTGTCGTCGATGAGTCTCCATCAACCGTTCCTCCTGATACTAGTTCAATCTCTCCCAGATTCGTACCCTCTAATACGACTGTATCGGCCAAAGCAGTCGTCACGTCTAACTTTGTGATTCCATTCAAGAGGACCGACCCACAGGCAAAGACTGCCAATAGGTCCGTCCTTGTTTGTACTGTCAAACTTTCGGCTAATGTATCGTCCAATAGTGATAACCGATGAGCGACTACGACTACCAGTCCAATCAAACCCAATATGATCGATGCAATATCGGATGCTAGAATCTTCAAAAATGTATCCAAAGGATTTACATCGGTCGATGTCAAACCTTCTGCACCACTAAATCGTACACTTGCTTTCGATGACGATAGTTCCTTGTTGGTAGATTGCTCAAAAAGTCTCACATGGATCAGCCGAGGAGTAGTACAATGTCGAGACGAGGTCATGAACGAGGGTATCAAACTGAATCCGTCTGATGTCGAAATCTTCATCCCACCGATGAAGACAACAAAGGCGACTCGCAGGACTAGACCAATAGAATGGATCGTTCTTCGGTGTTGAAGTCGCATGTTTATTGTTGGTGCTACAGTACTACCTGTGCGTCTGAATCTGCCGAAATGAGAAATACGGTCCCCGAGTGATCCAGAAAGGACCGGTAATCCAAAGGTGGATAGCAAACGTAGTTTTGGTATGGAGATTATCGCTCCTCGTCACAAGAATCCCGGTTGCATGCCAAAGAACGTTGATGGATTGGAACCCGACGACCATAAAAAAGTGCGTGGTTCACGAACGGACCGCACAATTCCACATTGACTCGTACGACTAACACAAAAATTAAACACCGAGAGAGTCACATCGAAAATGGAAGCTTCCACACATCGAAAGTCATATTCTTGGTCCACAACTTGCAAAAGCGACCTCCCCCCTCTCTCAACAAGGACAAGAAGAAATGCTTATTGTGTACAAGAGGAGTCGTCTGACAAGGCATCATCACAACAACTTCCTTCGGCGCTTTATCTTGTTCGTGATGGGGATTCTGGGGATTGGCGTCGTAGTTGTGATTCCATGGGCGTTCACCACTCTGAGCACCCCGCCATCATCCTCGTTGGGGAACTCCCCGTTGGCGATAGAGGGCCATCTCATGAAGCAGCATCCCCCAGTCAGATCAGCAAAGGAGGTGAATGCTGTCGCAGAGGAACAAAAACACGACACCTTGCTGAAGGTATCTCGGGAACAAGATAGTTCTGGGAGAGACAAATATCATACAGTCTTCTCCACAGGATGTTCTATTTTCCAAGATTGGCAATCCTATGTCTTGTTTTATCACATGTTACATTCGGGACAAGAAGGTCCAGTCACGAGAATCGCATCCGGTTGTAATAGTAAGGATTCGGTGATCCTTAGGAAGGTATTCGATGAGGAAATTGCTGTTATGGCACCCGGTCGATTTCGGTTACATCTGACGCCCGACTTTGCTCGGATCAAGCCAGGGATTAATTTCAAATATGTACGTATTGAGACAACCCCAAACGCTCGGGGTGTGACACAACATGTCTTCACAAGCCAATCCTATCATTGCGGAATTCATGTGCGATTGTGACTATCCTCGCGATACCATGGCCTGCACTACGTCGTTTCTCACCTGCCAACGTGCTTTTTTTTCTTTCTGCGCAGTTCAATAAGCCGTATGGAATGAAACACTGGATGCAAGAAGCCTTGGGGTATCCCGACAACCACAAGGAGCACGACGACACGATTATCATCCTTTTAGATCCCGATCAGATTCTAGTTCGAGCGTTCACCGACGACTTCACCCACTCATACGAAGAATGGCGAGTTGAGAATAAGTTTAAGTTGAAAGTGGAGCACGGGTCTCCCTTTGCAGCGAACTACGGTTATGGGCTTCAGTGGAAACGCAATGTCAACGTATCAAATGTTTTCCAAGGGCATTCGCCAGTAATTGATATGACTGATAGTGAAGCCAGGGATTACTACTGGGCCATGGGACCACCCTATATCGCTACAGGAAAAGACATGTACACACTCGTGCGTAGGTGGTCCGAGATTGTTCCTCGAGTACACGATGAGTAGTAAGTATCGTTTGGGAGGTCGATGTGCACATTTCTTATGTTCCCCTTACCTCAGCTAATCGTAAAAATTTCTTCTAGTCCGTTTCTGTTGGCAGAGATGTTCGCTTTCAATCTAGCAGCTGCTCACGAAGGCTTGCGCTTTACAATTGCACATTCCTTCGTGGTAAGTGATGTTTTCACCGGAGGAGAAGGTTGGAAATTGATTGACTTCGTACCAGAAAAGGATATCTGTAGGAACTTCCCGAAAAGCGAGTACCCGCATGTGATCCATTACTGTCAAAGATACTACTATGGGAAGTGGTTTATTGGGAAGTACAAGCTTCGGAAGGATTTCATATCTTGCGAAAGCCCGCTCTTGGTAATGCCGCCTGCCAATCTCGCGACTCAGGCCGTGACAGTTTCGATTACGCCTAATGGAGAGCGGATGGAAAAAGACCCGAAATTCATGAAACGAGAGGCCTTCATGGTGTGTACGATGATTCGAACGTTGAATGAGGCTGCGATCTACTTCAAGGACCATCATTGCAACAAAGACACCGCCAACTATGAAAACTCATATGTCTTTCATGAGGACATGAGCCCACCATGAGGACCTTGGGGTTTTCCTATTAATGTCGATGAACATCGCTCTGTTGTGTACATGCCTTTGATCTGACGCAAGCTATGTGCCAGGTACAAAATGTTTCAAGGAACTGCGACACAACGATGCAAACGTGGAAGGATGACATTGGAGGGGGCGAATTGGAATTGAAAAACATATCGCACCCTCAGCCCGCATCAGATATCGCACCCTCAGTCAGTCGCCCCCCAAAATCACCAGTGGCATGATCGCACCGACAAAGGTTGAAGCATGGATTCATCGTATGCGGCTACGATTCAATCTAGGCGGGCTCCCGCATCTCAGGTTGCTACCAAAGTGCTACATTCCGTTGATTAAACCATATACGTTGGACTTCTAGATCGGACCCTCTGGGAGGTCTTGTAGCTGGTGTCAGGCATCCTCTCGTTCCTATCTAGTGACGTTGGTCCGCTTTATTGGACGTCTTACGCTAGATCGAATCGTCTCTAGACGTTACCGATACTGGAATGGCTGATGTAGTGGTGCCGGTCTGACAGTGAAATAGTAAGAGATTGCTGGGCCGACGCGCGCGTTGAAGTCACGACGGACGCGCGCAGACGGGCCCGTCGGCATAGCCGTACGTCAGTGCACACACAATCATGAATGGGCTAGCCGATTCTCATCAACGCAACAAAAGGACCACGTGGGTTGAGGTTGCACCAAGAGGTGTGCTGTTTGTCTCGCCACCAGTCGATCCTTTATTAGTGTTCTGATAACTTCCGAGATTTTGATATTATTTCCTTGAAACAGGAGTATTGGTTGGGATAGCGTCTATTGTTGAACGAAGATGAAAATCGTTGGATTTGTTGCTGCATCGACTTGCCTCATCGCTCCTACGTTTTCGCTAAGCTATTTGGAGAACCTGAACAGAGCCAATCCTTTGGCTTCTTCCCCTATTGGCGGTGCCGCGAATGGTGCTTCCTATCTTGATGCCCTTGCCCACTCGGCTTCCTCTGCTCCTTCCGGTGGTGGTATGACTTCTTATCTCGATTCCCTTCCCAAGAATGCTGTGCCCAGTACGCCAGGTTCGGGTATGGCTTCCTACTCGGACTCGTTGGGTTTCTCAGTCCGACCGGTATCTCCTGCGAAGTCATCACCTGTTCCTGCTACAGTGACTCCTACCCCCGCTGCTGCCTCTTCCTCTTCGACCCCTGTTTCGACCGGAAGTTATATGGACACTTTATCGAACACTGGATCGGCGGGAGCGCCGAGAGGAAATGGCATGACCTCGTATCTTGATACACTTCCTCGAGGAAATTCAGCCGTCGGTGGTGCTGGAATTCCCACCTACAAGGATAGTCTTCCTGTCATGAATACAGTCGCTGGATCTGGATCAGGAATGAGCACATACACAGACAATCTTAGTGGTGGAAAGAGTTCAACGCCACAATCGTTTTCTCCCTTCGCCAACACCCCCAAAACAACGACATTTGTTGGATCTGTTGGTGGCTCACAAATTGGCTTCACTCTGGAAGCTGACGACCTTACAAGTTTGGTGGAACAACTTCGGAAATCAGGCGGCACTATCAAGCTTTATGGTTCGATCGACAGTATTTCAATCAACTAAGGACAAAGCATAATGTCCAACGAACCTCTGCTTTCCAATCCCTTCCCCTCAGCAACAATATCAGAGACCTCAGCTTAATCTTCATATTGTGTCACAGCTTCGAAAGGTGGATAGACTATGGCCTAAATCAGTGGCATGTCACAAGATGCCATGTCGTGCACTTAGGTTAAGATACGCTAATGCGGTTTCCTAGAAAGATTCACCCCAACTTCAACGGCTACCTTACTATGAGTCAGTAGATCGTTTCCTACTCTTTCGTCTTCTTCGGTGGTCTTTCTTCGCTCGTCGTCGTGTTCCCGAGGAAGAAGAATTGGAACTAGAGGTATCATCGTCGTTGTCAACGGATCTATCTCGTTTGGACTTCTGTTGCGATTGTGACTTCTTCGTAACGACATGCGGTAGGCATACCGGACAGAGTCGCAGCTTCACGAGTTCCTTCTTCGAAACTCCAGCCTCCGTGTATGCAAATGGGACTTCGATAGTAGAAAGATCCTTTGAGGCTAAACATCGTTTGTTGCCACAAGTACGTTCTCCTCTCCCATCAAGAACTTCTTGTTTAGTCCGCCATCGTAACCCTATCTGCCCAGGACGTGAAATGTCAGCTAAGGCATACTCCCTATAGAGGCCTTCATTGTAGCGTTGTACCATACGGTCCTGCCAAGAGGATGACGGTACTTCGTCTTCTTTCTTCGTATTGGAAGAAGAAGAAGAACCCACCCCCGAAGACGAAGGAATAAATTCGTACCGTGCCCGAAGATGATCACGATCAGCTTCCGTCGCCACATTTCGGATGCGTTGACTCATTCTTCGGCTTATTGCGGTGAAGGAAAAGAGAGTGGTATCACTGTAGTCATCTTTATCGTCTTGAGTTTCAATTCACAGAAGGAAGGATTGTAGGGCTCCTTCTGGTCAGCCTCACTTCCGGTGGTGAGGTGAAACATGCAAATTTTGCCGCGATTGTTGGTGGGAGTTCGCAAAGAAAAAGTCCGGCATAACATAGCGTTGCCGGCGCACAAAACAGTTGGAACGGACATATATGTATATTAATATGCCTTTCCATGTCCTACATACGAACCTACATACATATTAGTACATATATATGGTACACCTTCAAGCGTCGTAGACCGTTCGTTGAAATGCTGTGGGTCGGATGCACTGCAGGTACGGTAGTCATCACTT
>Ga0194115_10003161_pt1 | contig 18697 bp, 11 predicted proteins | sample TA2MahsurfametaG_3_FD_148656 | JGI IMG/M metagenome (GOLD analysis project Ga0194115, IMG submission 148656) | Freshwater microbial communities from Lake Tanganyika, Tanzania - TA2015002 Mahale S4 surface | ecosystem: Environmental > Aquatic > Freshwater > Lake | place: Tanzania: Lake... | reverse complement strand
AATATATTTTGAATCAATCATGCAACTTTTTGGAGTTAGTTGGTTATTTCTGAAGTTCATTAAGTTCAATTTAGCTCAGTGAAATCTTCAACTTCAATTTCTTCAATTCTTCTTTGATGATTGAACTCTGGTTTTAGTAATCATTTATATTGGCTTCCTATTTGGCCTTCAAAGAGTCGTACTTTATGATATTGACTACTTTGAACTCAAGGGCACTCAATTCTTGTTCGCTTGGCCTTAATGGATGGTTGAATTTGTACAATCTTTTTCTTTGCAGCTAATCAAATTTAGCTTTATACTGATGAGCAAGTTGCTTAATTAACTGGTTTTTTAGTTAAGTCTACTTCTGCATTTCTTGTAATTTCTGAATGACATGATATTTAGTCTATCTGTATTCATAAGAAACTATTCCATAAGTCTAAGATTACTGTTTCACTTGATGATTTAGAGTCGAATACTCTTGCTTCAGAGACTATTGTATTCTTTCTAGTTATTCTACGTTCAACTTATGAGAATTCATTGACAAAATACTTTATTATATATAGACTTAGTATTTTTAGTCAATTATTTCAATAATATATCAAATAAGAATCTAAAATTATTTGACAAAAATTTCAAATAAGTCAATCTAAAATAAATATTTTACGGGTTTAATTGATAAGAATGTATATTGTATTAAGATTTATACTATTGATATTTTTTTTATAGAATTTTTTCTGAATATAAATGAATAAATGTTGATCTTTGAATCATTAAACAAAACTTGAAACCTCAGGACAACTACAGATTAAATTTTTATCTCCGTATGGATTGGAGATTCTTCTGACTGGAGGCCAATATTTTCCTCTCTTCTTGACCCAGTCAAGAGGATATGCAGCTTGTTCTCTTGTGAAACTATATTACCAAGTAGGTTGAATCAAACATTCAGCCGTATAAGGAGCATTTTTGACTATATCAGGCATAGTATGAGCTTCCTTGTGAATCTGAATCATGGCCTCAGCAAATCTATCTAATTATCCTCTAAAATAATTGAAATATTTACTTGTCTTATGATTCTGTAGGTTCGATCATCAAAGTACCAGCAACTGGGAACGACATAGTTGGCGCATGGAAGCCAAAGTCTATTAATCTTTTAGCAACATCTTCTTCACTGACTCCAGTTTTCTTCTTGAATCCACTCAAATCAACTATAAACTCATGTGAACATCTTTATTTGCCTTCAACATATGAAATGGTGTAATAGGGCTGTAGTCTTTTCATGATGTAGTTGGCATTCAGAATGGCAAAAGCTGTTGACTTTCGAACTCCTTCTTTGCCAAGCATCTCAATATATCCGTAAGAGATTGTTAAGATAGATGCTGATCCGAATTCTGAAGCTGTCAAGGATCCCAAAGCCTTCTTGTTGGGATTTTAAGAGAATGGATGGGTTGGTAAAAATGGCGCAAGATGTTTTTTGACTCCAATGGGTCCCATACCAGGCCCTCCTCCTCCATGAGGAATAGCGAAGGTCTTGTGGAGATTCAAGTGGCAAACATCAGCATTAATGTAGGCGGGAGAGGTGAATCCTACTTGAGCATTCATGTTGGCACCATCCATATAAACTTGTCCACCATACTTGTGAATGGTCTATGTCATTTCATGCACAGTCTCTTCAAACTTACCAGCAGTCGAGGGGAAAGTAATCATAAAAGCTGCAATATTGTCTTTGTGTTTCTCAGCTTTCTCTCTAAAATCTTTCATGTCGACTCTGCCGTTTTCAACTTCAATAACCACGACTTTCATTCCTGATAAAATGGCACTAGCTGGGTTAGTTCCATGAGCTGATTTAGGGATGAGGCAGACGTTTCTATGCCCTTGACCGATAGACTTGAGATAGGCCAAAATAGTCAACAATCCTGCGTATTATCCGCTGGCACCTGAGTTGGGCTGGAAAGATATCTCATCAAATTTAGTTACTGATTTCAAATAGGCTCTAAGCGATTCAATAACTTAGAGATACCCCTGAGCCTGGCTGTAAGGCACGAAGGGATGCAAGTTCAATTCAGGCCAGGTAATAGGAGCCATTTATGAAGCAGCGTTGAGTTTCATGGTGCAGCTTCCCAAAGATATCATAGATCTATCCAAAGTGATGTCCTTCTATTGCAAGCTTCTCAAATATCTCATCATTTGACTTTCTGAGTGAATCGACTGGAAAATCTTCTGATTCATAAAGGAATCAGTTCTCAAAAATTGTTGGTTCAATGAAATACCGCTTGAAGTGAAACCCTGGATATTTACTTCTGGTTGTTGAGTGAATTAAGCCAACACTCTGCCTATTTATCTGAGATCTTCCTGTTTAGTTACTTCACTGAATGATAAGGAAATACTCTTGCTGTTGGCCACTTTTATATTGATTTTATTCTTTTCAAAGGCTTATCTAAGTTTTTATGCGTTGCAGTCTACGATTGTTATGGTATCGAAATAATTACGGGCTTATAAAACTGAAAAACCGTAATGTTCAAAGATTCTGCTTGCTACAAAAGCTGCCAAATTGACTCTTTTGGCAATCGTCTTGAGTCCTTAAGGACCATGGTAAATGGCATACATAGCAGCAATATTGGCGAGCAAAGCTTGAGCAGTACAAATGTTAGAGGTTGCTTTTTCTCTTCTAATATGTTGTTATCTGGTTTGAAGGGCCATTCTATAAGCCAGCTTCTTTTCAGCATCGATAGATCTACCAATAATTCTTCCAGGCATTTTCCTGACGTTGGCTTCTCTTGTGGCAAAAAAGGCGGAGTAAGGACCTCCGAATCCCATAGGGACTCCGAATCTTTGGGCTGAACCAAAGCAAATATCAGCACCCATTTATCCAGGAGGTTTTACTAAAGTCAATGCTAACAGGTCCGAAGCTACTATCTTGGTCACTTTTGACTTATCAGTTTCATTAAAAAGAGAAGTGAAATCATGAATGACTCCCCTTGAATCAGGTGTTTGGACAACTATCCCGAAAAATTCACTCGCATTATTTTTTGTTATGAATTACTGATATCTTCCAACGACGACTTATAGATTCAAAAATCTAGCCTTGGTCTTGATGACTTCGGCTGTAGTCACAAATACGTTTTCGTCTAAAAATATTTTTTTTCTCTGGCCTTCGTGGATATTGTAGGCCATATATAAGGCTTATCCTCCAGCACTTCCTTAATCGAGCAAGGAGGCATTACTGAATTACATTCTTGTTAATTATTGGACCATGGTTTGATAGTTGATGAGTGATTATAATCTGCCCTGTGCTACTTCAGCCTGGTAAGGTGTATATGCTGTATACCATCCTGGATTCTCAAGCAAGCATCTTTGAATCACAGATGGCAAAATTGTTGGATAATATCCTCCTCCCAGATAGCAAGTGTAAAACTTGTTCTTTCCGAAAATGGATTTAGCCTTTTGCAAATATTCATGTTCTGATAAAGCATTTCCAATCGCGTTATCTTCCAAAGACTTAGGGTCTCTAATTGAATCTGGAATAGCTAGTTTGACCAATTCTTCAACAGAACCGACTTAGAGGAATTTCAGCATCTCTTTCGTCTAAGCTTCATTAGGACCAATGTGTCTTGATAACTAAATTAAATATCATGTACAAGCATATCTGTCGCAGCAAGAGTGGCAGGAGATTCTTTGGAGAAGCAGTAGCGAGAAAATGAACCAAGGAATTTGAAGGTCGATCGGTTGATAATCTTATGGAGCATATTAATATTATGATATGTTGAAGGATTTAATATGTACAAAAATATGATTCAATCAGTAAGCCGTCGGAAAACTAAAAATTAAAAAATCAGCATCATTAAACCCTATAAAATTGATAGATATTCTTTAAATTCATTTATTCAGAACAGTATTTATTTTCAATAGTATATTTTATCAAAAATTTATTATATTAACCTTTGTTACAGTCCTGTTTCGAATATTGTTAAAACCAACCTACTTATTGTACTCCATTGATGGACCTCTTAATAATCTTCTACCTCTCTCTACGTTTGTCCCCATTCGAACTATTTTTCTAATCGGCTGAGGCCTAAGATTAATCTCCTTGTAACTATTACTAATTTTGTTTAATTGTTCAGTTATTTATTTCTTGATTCCAGGTATATTTTTCAGAGATGAGTGAGGTATTCTTGAAGCTGGATTCGATTAAAAAAGATCTAAAATTGAAACCAAAATATTTTTTCCAAGATTTTGATAGCTTTTGACAGTGAAATATATGTTTTTCTTGTTGCTGTAGTATGAAGATTTAATATTTTCTAATTCATCAGGTATGATAGAAAGTTTTCTAAGATAATTTGATGATTACTCAAATTTTCTGTGGGCATTTTCAATCGAGCATATTTAATTGAGAAAAATGCTGGAAGTGTAGCCACATTACATAGTATATGAATACTTAACCTGCAAATTCGTATTGAACACAACTCTTCCACAGCCTTACTTGGATAATTCTTAATTTTTATCCTTAGCACTCATGTGATACTTGCTGAAGGAACTATTGAAATAATCGAATTATATGCAATTCATTGAGAGAATTTTTGCAAAAAGTTGTGCTTCAGCCTGTTATTAAGTATTATCCATAGAATTTCCATAGATAAAATTGCCCTTTTTCTGAGGATGGGCATGTAAGTCTATGTAGAAGCATATCCTATTTTCGACCTGGTAAAACTATCCTAATTTCTTAACTGCATACACAGATGGATGATTCTTCACATCAGGATTCAGATAAAATCTATTCAAGTTGTTTCCAAAAATATCCATTCTATAATGACCGTGATAGACCCCGTCTGGATTGAGCATCGGTATCAGCTTGAATATAAACTTTTTCCTAAGAAGAGCTGCTCTAGCATCGTGTGAAACTAGAAATTTTATCAATCCATTAAAAGTATGGCTTGCTGGCGTTTAGCCTGGATGAACTCTTGCTGAAATAAATACTATTTTTTTATCCTTATCTAGATAAGAACAACGCTATCCGTATCCAAATAAATTTTCATCGATTCTTTACTCTTGTTCATTTTTATGATCTGCGTTTGAGCTGATGGTCAGCAGATGTATGTTTCTATCTTAAGGTGATTTTATCAAGATTTAATCTTTATAGTATACTTGTTTATTATTTTTGAGTTATTTTGCAAATTGTCTTAGAAAAGACTCGCACTCTTGGTATGAAAACGGATATGAATAGGCAAAGAATACGCTTGTATTTTTGGGAAATACGAGTTAAAAATGTAACTATGTTTCATCCTATTTAGTCTGGATTAAATATTAAATACAAAAACTATAGCTTGCTCGACGCGTTGCCACTATTCGTTATCCACTCTGTACACAGGCCGGAAATACTCGCTGTATTTTAGCTACTTTATATCAAAAATACCTGACCATTAAGCTGTTGCATCTTTTTTATAATGAATTTCATTTTAGTGCTTAAAGGAACCCCTGAGACTGAAAAATGAAACCATCCTTTAGCATGGGATGTCAGGCCGTGGCCAGCACAGTCGTTAGCAGGAGTGATAACTATGGACTGATTGAATCCTACTTCAGCAAATCCTGCATTTCCTGAGTCAAAGTTGCTATTGATGGTGATGGGCATAAATTATTTTTTAAGTTGGAGCACGAATGTGTTTTTCGACTGATAGCTTTTGTTTTACATATTATTATTGATTTTTATGGAATAAGATTATTATAGCAAATTTACTTTATATGTTTAGTTTAATTAAATTGACTATAATTAGTTTTAAGCCTTAAATGAGCGCAATCAAAACCAATATCATGCCAGATACTCAAAATCATCAATAGCATCAGAGTCAAATATCAACAAATACTGATAAAAACCAGCAGTAAGCTAGCATACAGCAAGCAGGTTCATCACAAATGGATAATAAACAGCCATAAAATCATCTATTAGGTTCGAGTAATAATGAAGCTTAATTATCTGGAAAAACTTAAATTAAGCAAAAGTAACAATTGCCAACGCGGACAAACATTTTTCTGCAGAAAAATGAAAATAGCTAAAAAATCAATATTTTCACAAGCAAACAATCAGTCAATTTATTAAATTTGAATCAACAACCTAATAACAATGTCAATATTTTTGATAATATAATGACTTCTAAGCCAATTGTGAAAGCTCCCGTATAATCTGATGATGAAGGAGAAGACAATAGCCAGGAGCTTATTGCATTGCAATAAATAAAATAGCCGGCATAAAAGACAATGAAATATGATTATACAAGTTTAATGAAGATCCTTGGAACATTCAAGTTAATCAGATTCAGAGCCGGCTCTAGTCCCACCAAATAAACAGTTTTGCTCAGCATCTAATAAGACTCAAAAAACCAAAATGCAAAGCTTCTTTACTTAAACATAAAAACTCAAGGTAGTCTGAACGTAATATACAACTCTATGATCGTCAAGAATTTCAAGATTTAGTAATTCATGGGAAAATCTGAAAACCTACGAATGAAAGTTGTTACGATATCGAAGACTAAGGATTCAGAAAAAAAGAGTGAAATTGAATAATTAAAAATGCAGTTTGCTTCGGTGGAAGAGGCTGGTAAGTTTAGAGAAACTGTAAATACATACTTCAAAGAACAATGATCTTTAGAAATATATAATCTGCATTTATATCCAATAAAATAGACGCTTAAAGTATTATAAATCAACAAGAACAATCTTTATCTGAAGATTTATTGTTTGACCCATTTTGTTGCAGCTTAAATCCTTAGAAAGTTGATTATAGTTTCTTTTTTCTCTTCAGAATTTTAGCTACCAGCTGATCAAAAGCTCCAGAAGTGCTCTAAAACGTCTTAGCGCTAGTCTCAATATAAGAAATTCCTATTTATTCAGCTATTTTTGAAGCAGTTTTCTTCTATACTTCTCGACTTTATTACAAATCTATTTTGTTTCCGACCAGCAATAAATCTATCTTAGAAACGTCGGTTTTGTCACTAACTTCTTTGATCCAGAAGTTGACCATCTAGAATGATTTTTTATTGGAGATGTCGAAGACCAAAAGTATCCCGTCGACGTTACGATAGTAGTTGGGAGTTATAGTATTGTACCTAGTCGTGCCTGCAGTATCCCATATTTGAACTCTAATTGATGTTCCGTCCTACAATTTCAAAATCTTTTGTTTATATTATACTCCAATAGTCGTAGCATGATTCAGGTTGAATTATCCATCGACGTACTGAACCAACAGTGAACTTTTCCCTACATAGCTTTACCCAATTATTAGCATTTTAACTCTGATCTACTCTTTCGAACTCATGTTATAACAGGATAAAAATAACTATCATTCAATGAAACATCTTCAGAAAAACATATATTTTAGATTGATCAAAATATTTCTTGTTAATTTTTCAATAAATTAAAGGATATTTTTAATAAAATGTTAAATACTATCATTTACGTAAGTATTCATTCTTAAGATGCTTGTAGTCAAAAGTTCCAGTGTAAGGCTTATACGGCCTGGATTCTTTATGCTGGGAGAGGGTTTTAGTTTATCCATAAGAAGGTATCTGAGGCTGATGATTTTTCTCATAAAACTATATTAAATCTGAAATACTGTTTATTTGTGGAACTATTTGGCGGATGACCTGAAGTCAGGCTCATAAAAAGAGTTGATTTGAGTCTGAGGCATAACTTTTTGATTGTAAGAAAGGTCGTAAGTAGTTGAAAGTTGTCTGCGTTGAAACTAAATAATAAGGTATTTACCTCTTCTAGGGCAATGCCATGTCCAAACAAAACATCTCTTTGTTATCCTTTGGAGTTTGGATATACAAATTTGTTGTATTATACTTCTTCAAATCTTTGAATTTAAGGTTTGACTATCGAATATGTACCGTAAGGGTTTATCGATTTTGCATGTACGTTACCGTCTATCTTTGATTTTCCCTTTTGATCCACACTCAGTTATGACCCTGGATTAGTCTTGCCCTTGTATATTTATCCAGTCAAAATGTCTGGGATTTATTAGTGTTAAGGTCCACTAGGCTGTTCATGAATACTTGGATGGAATTTGTTAGCTAAATTGTAGCGTGTCTGATCATAAAGTTGACCTTCTCTTTACAATCTTTATTATCTTTTTGCGTTATTCTCAACCACAGGCACGTTCCTGTTGACTTGTTGGTGATAAAAGATGTTATAAGAGGTTTATTTTTCAGGATGTTTGTACTAAATTATTAAATTTTTACGGATGAGTCGGATACCCCTTTTGCAGTTGTGTAAAAATGAGTATTGTCGCCTTGTTGGTTAGCTATAAAGGTGTTTGTTTTGTAAAGAGAATGACTCAAATCGTGATGGTCTTTCGTAGTTGGCAATTTTACTGCGTCACGATTGGGACCCTGAATCAAAACAAAATTACTTTTTCGTTCAAATCTCTTCCGAATTTATCTTCCACAAAATTTCCAATCAACACTCCATGTCTATATTTATTGGTGGAGTCAGCGACTGCGTAAGCGGACATCATAAGTTATAATTATAATTATTTTATTATGGATTTCAATTTATTTATATTTATTCTCAACGAAAAGAAGTATTAAATAGCATCAAATTAAAAGACTTTTTTAAAATATTTTTCTTAAAGAATTGAATATGGTAAAATGAGAATAATTTGGGTTGATATTTTTGAAATCCATAATAATATTAATATCAATAATTATGAACAGATTCCAGAGAACTGCTTCTAATTACGCTTATTACGGATATTTACAAAGACACTCGCCCGAAAGCTTGAGATCATATCAATCTGAACGTTTTTATTCCTTGGGAAGACGAGCTGCTTATGATACATTGGTGCTCAAGATGGCCGCTGATCATGTAAATTACGAAGACGACTTCAATCAGTTCTATAAGACACCAACTGCATTTGCTAACCTAGGACAGAGAGTCGCCTGGCTCCTCTTTTTCGTACCCATCTACATGATGTTCTTCAATTTCGACGATATGATCCGTATTTTCATTCCCTGGAGAAACAGCTACGCCGGTAACTAAACAGAAACAACTATTCCCACAAGATACGAAACACTTTATGCCATCGATAGAATCCCCAAATTCTGATCATAAATAAATCGATTGTCAAATATTCATACAAAATATTCATTAGTTGAGTCTTAGACATATCAAAAATCAAAAGGAAAATATAAAACCCTACTTTTTTATAGTTGGAGAATATTTCATTGAGTTTAAAGTCTGACCGTTGCTTTATAACAAACAAAAATAAAAAATCTTAAATATATTGATTTGCCATATCAAAAAATTCAGGAACTGAATCTCTAAACTTCATTAGAATATTTTACTCGTGTATTTATTTTTGAACTTTTGATAGAAAATATTTTTTTCATAATATTAAGTTTAAATGGATTTATTGAAAGACCCTGGAAATACAAGAGTCTACAAAGGCCTGCCTCTTCCTCCTCAGCGTCCTCTTAAAACATAGCTACTCTTCCAAAAAGGTGTTATCCAAGTTCCTTTGCTCAAATAATTTTTGAAAAAATAAGGACGAGTTAGCTATGAAGATTTCAAAACAATCATCAAATAAGCCAAACAAATATTCCGTAACTATCAACTCATTTAGAATCATAACCAAACCTAGTAGCGATTGATGATCCTATAACTATCGTCGGAGACATCCATGGACAATTTTATGATTTTCTCAAGTTATTAGAAACTGATGTTGGTGGCAATTGCGAAACAACAAAGTATGTATTCTTGGGAGACTACGTCGACCGAGGAAACTTTTCAATTTAAGTACTCTTGCTTATTTTGGCCATGAAAATAGCCAGGCCAAAGCAAGTAATTATGTTGAGAGGAAATCACGAATGCAGACAGCTCACATCATATTTCAATTTTAGAACATAATGTATTGTATTTTTGATTCAGGTCTCAACAAGTATAATCAATAAGCGTATGATTTGACAATGGAAATGTTTGATCACATTCCTTTGGCATGTCTAGTCAATAAAAAATTCCTGTGTGTTCACGGTGGAATATCATATGAGCTAAAAACAGTATATTTTTGATGATTTAGCTGGAAGATATTAAAAAAATAGATAGATTTAGATAGATTCCTAAGTCAGGATTATTCTGTGATTTGGTCTGGGCGGATCCAGTAGACAACAAAACTGGATTTTGTTAAAATGTTGTAAAGCACAACGATGTCAGAGGATGCTCTTATTTCTTTGGAAGCTAACTGGCCAAAGGCTTCTTCTAAAAAAACAAAGTCATATCTGTCATTCGAGCTCATGAAGCCCAAGCAGAAGGTTTCAAGATGTACAAATGGTCTGGAGCCGAAAAGTTTCCAGCAGTCATCACTATATTTTCTGCCCCAAACTATTGTGATTTCTATAATAACAAAGGAGCTGTAATTAAATTCGAAGTAAAAAAATTCTTAACTCAGAATAACACATTGAATATTCAACAATTCGTATAAAGCCCTCATCCATATTTACTTCCCAACTTTATGAACCTATTCACTTGGTCGATTCCGTTCGTCATATAAAAATGTAGCGAAATTCTGTATCACCTTATTAAGCCATAGTAAAAATTTAAGTAGGGTGAACTGCCACTTGAAATTTTGATGCAGAAGCAGGTTCTCTAAAAGTTTTTGTTTCAGACAAAGAAAAAAACTGAATAAAACATATAATTGGTAAGTTTAGAAGGCCGAAGTCCTGATGAAAAATTGCTATAAACTGGTAAATACAAGTCGAGTTTAAAGTAAAGCTTCGAGAATAAGAAAAATATCGATATGCTAAACGAACAAAGGCCCACTGATAATTGAACTTCTTAAATGTTGTCATTATTTTTCCTTTTTTAAACACATAAAATCATCATAATAAATAAATTTTATATTATCTAAGATTATATAAATAAATTGATTCTTAAATATGTCGAAAAGAAGCAGAACAAACTCCTTATACCATAGTGTCAAGCCTCATTGCGATGAAGATTTAGCTTGCAAGCATAATTTCCCAAACATAGATAACTTATAGCTTCAAATCAAAATACTTAAGGAAAAAAATGTGAATTTCTCTAAAGATAATAAAGAAAAGTAACTAATGTTGACGAGAATGGCAAAGGATATCAAAAAATGGGAACAAAAGGCTCAGTAATTCAGTAGTATGGATGACTTTAAAGACAAAATTAGAAAGGCCATTAAGAGATAAGTTGAGTAATAAAACAAGGTTGAGATATTTGTCATGAGCGAAAAGTTCTAAAGTATGAAAAAGTAGAAAAAAATCATCGAAATATAAAAGATTTAGCTGAAATAAAATATTTAAAAATTGAACAAATAGATCAAAAGATTGCATGAAAAATAACAATAATTTGATAATAAGATCTAGGAGATTCGATAACAAAAGTCATAAATTGAAAAACAACTCAATTAATTCAAGAAGAAAGATGAGCAAAACTTGAATAAAATATAATAATTGCAGGAAATGCTGAGGGAAAAAAGTAAGGTGATTGCTAAGATGCAGGATGTAATCAATAAATCTGACGAATACATCGGCTTGTAAAAGATTAAAACTAATAATGTCCAGTTTTAAGTTTAAAAAATGCAAAATACTTTACGAAGCAAATAGTATGAGCTTAGTAGCCTCATGAAAACTGCGTAGGAAAAGACAGCTTCAATAAAAAACCTGACTGTATAGAAATAAACTTTGAAAGGCTAGAAAACTAAATTGAATAGATTAGTGGCTGAGCTCGATGGAACCATAAATTCTTATTCATAATTGTAAAACAAATTGAGATAGAGAATTTTGATTTCTGAGGATTACGCTTTCCAAAAATAAATTTAAGCCAAGAAGCTGTAAATAGATCTTTATGACAGCTTATATAACAAGATCCCAGTACCTCTAAACAGTTATTGAGAATAATATGTGATTTTGAATACTCGTATCATTTCATCATTCAAAATATTTCTCAGGATAAATTGATTAAAAATAAGATAAAAGAGTATTATTTGTGATATTTACCAGTAAATGTCGAATATAACAGTAATTGCCAGATTGTCATATAGATATAGCCTCAGAATATGGGTTTATATATTTTGAATGAGTAGTTTGTATTGATTTAATATATAATGAGTTAAAGAAAAGCATGGTTGCCCTCAGTAAACGTTATTTTATAAAGTAAGACGATTCTCTAAGAAAACTAATGGGTCAAAATGGGGACGTCAATTCCAGTAATTATTCGTGGGGATAAATTGCTGAAATTGTCAATAGAAACGGCAGCAATAGAACCGCCAAACAGTGTCGTTAAAGGTACATATGCACTTATGCAATAGATGGCACAATCAGCTCAAGCCTGGCATCGACAATTAGCGATAATGGACCAAATAATAATAATAAATTTTGTTTTCCTACCAAGAGAAGTAGGGCAACAAATGGGCTCATATTGCAAAATTATTGCCTGGCAGAACAGATAACAACATAAAAAACTATTTCTATTCATCTCTCAGGAAGGCCTTGAGAAAAGTCAACAATTATTTATTTCTTCATAAAAAATAGGGCAAGTATAAAAATGTAAAGCCCTTCAAGCAGTCAACGTTAAACAAAGTTCTATCAGTTGCTTAACAAAAATACTAGAATAAGATAAACCTGAGAAATTCTGCAACTTTTGACGATGCTCAAGGTAACTGGTATATTATGTAGAAATCAAGAAAAAGTTGATAGACATACAAAGGGATGATGATTTGGTGCCCTCGGAAGAATATAGTGAAGTTTTAGTTGACGTGATCGATCAAATAATAGAATTCAACAGAAACTGTAAGAGAAAGAAGGGAAAAAAGAAAGATTCGTAAATAGATTATAAAGAGTCATCATAAGATATTGAATAATAATAGTTAGAAAAAGCTGTTTAGCGTGAGTAAAAAGCAAAAAAATAGGACAATACTTCTTCATATCGATCAAAAAGAAGCAAATCAAAAACGAAATAAATTTAAACTTTGACAAAAGATAAAAAATCCAAGGCAAAATATTAAGTTCCTCAAAGAAAAGACTTGGATAAATTCAAGAATATAAATTTAAGGTAGAAAAGACCCAGCTCAAGGCATAAATAATCTTTGCAATAGTCTCAAGGATTTTTTAAAAAGGCTTCGAGTTAGAGGAAAGATAGTTCTTTGTTTAGCAGTAATAACTATGGAGGACATTCAGTAGTCATTCTAAGCCATTCTTCATCTTCTCGTGAGAAAAACAATATTTTGGGAATTTCCCAGTCTATACCGAAACCTTACCTTGTGGATTAGAGCCAGCTTTTTAATACTTTTGTCCCCATGAATCAAGATTCGGGTATTTTTTTGTCATAAATGCGTGTGCTTTAGAAGCGTCAGACTGTCAGAAGTGGTAGTGATTTGCCTGATCTATTGTTTTAGAGATAAAATAGTTCCAGGCCAAACATAAATCCATTGAACCCTTTTGACATATCACGAAATTATGGACAACAGATGAACGATAATAACATTATGACTTCTCTGGGAGCCTCTGGATTTTTGCAAAGGAGATCTTCGAAAAGAGAGTCCTCTTACTATTGATTCCTCCAGCTTGATTCAACTTATGTTTATATCTGTCTTTATTTTCTAAAAATATATTTTCATGAAAATCAAAATAATTTGGGAATAAATTTCTTTTTGATGTTTCGTGACTCGAGGGTCCGGTAAACGTCGAACTATCGCTATTTTACGCTTTTTGGGGATCTCTGCAGACTTAAACGTCTGATAGAGTTTTATATTTAAGGTATAGTATATGACAGTAAATCGATATTATTATTGCCAATAGTTGATCGTTATTTGTTATCTATCTTTCTTTAAGGGTCGTGAGCGTTTTTCCACTTCATCCGCATTTTCGGCATAAGCTAGTCAGTCATTCTATAGTTGTGAATAAGCTCATCAATTTCATTTTATTACTCAATCACATCGTGATTTTTCTTCAATTTCTTGAATCTCTATCCGCCAATAGTCATTCTCATCTCTCTATGACCACTCTGACTAACCAATTCTTTGCGATAATTGCTACTGGTTTTATTTATTCTTGGAACAGGGGCTTCAAAATGCTTAGCCATAGCAAAGCAAATCAGCGATATTTCTTATTTGATAGATTTATTCGCCTACTGTTACCTCATTAACTCATATTTTTCGCTGAAATTTTTCTGAAATTCAGTGGTGACTTAATTGGGATCTACATAATACTTGAGATACATTTTTTAAACAAGCTTATTAGTTGTTTTTGATAGATGCTGAGCATGTCAGATATAATCGTAATGTACTTAACAGGTTGGGTCATATCAAATATCTGCCCTATATATATTATAATTTTATTAAGCCTTTAGATATACAAAATATGTTTGATTGAAAATTAAGGATAGAAACGCATAAAAATAGATCATTAGCTTTATCAATACTCAGCTTTTTGGGATTTGGAAAAGTAGAACATACACATAAATATTATAAGGAGTATGATAAAAATCTTACCACTTCCACCCGATTCCAATGAAATTCTTATCATTTTAGAAGGATTCGTCTTAATCTTATTTTAATTTCTTTTCATGAACTATTTGATCTTGGCCAGTCGTTTGTCTTCATCAAAGCAGATCGCTAGTTGATACCTCTATTGATCGTCAATATCAATGATGCCTAAAATCGAATAGAAGATTGCTATTGAGTCGTTTTTATAACTAAATATATTCGGATCTATCTTTTTGTAGATTATTTGTTTCAGGTAGTCTTCAGTTATGCTGTAAAAAGTATGGATGAAAGAGTTGTATTCCTTGGGGTTTATATTTGAACTCTAGTTTATTTATCTCGCGTAACAAGTCCTGTAAAAATATTCTTACTAATCTTCATCCATAATTTGGTTTATATCAGATTCTACTATTTCCTACTAAATGCTGCAGTATGATTTTCCCTCGATTACTCCCTGATAGAGATTTTTCCTGATTTCCTAGATATGAACCAGTCGACAAATCACTGAAAAAGCTAAGAATCTATATGATCATACTATTAAACGGGGCTTATTGTCTGGCCACAAATCTCTACATGCGATCGATCAGCATGTTGTTCTGCAGCTCAAATGTAGTCTGAATCGTATTGTAGGGAAGCAGTAGATCATCACTATTCACGTCGATTAGGATAAGTTTCTATAATTTGCATTTTATATTGGTAGCTTCCTTTATAGGTTGCTATGCTTTTTTCATATTTTGTTTATAGGCATCGATTATCATGTTGACCTTTTCGTCTATTTTCATTTTATTGGAGTTGCTTTGGATAAAAGCACAAGTACTACGAAATATGCTGACGACATATGGGGCAAGATTTATTATCGCGGATGGAATTGTTAAGACAAGAACAGCAAAAAGTATGGCCGCATGAAATAGTCACTGGTCTCTGAAATATCATCATGCAAATCGGACAGTTCAATTATTCGATCTACGCATCCATCTGCCTGTCTAAAATATATTATAATTTCACGACGTATAGTAAATATCAAATTTAACCCTTATTATAAAGAAACAAAAAAATCTAAAATATCAATACACCTCTTAAATTTAATTTTCAAAGAGATTTTTATCTTGATTAAATTTTAGTAAATTGATATTCTGATAATATTTGAAATAAAAAATATTGACCATGACGGTAGAATAATAATTGCCAGGTTTTTGTTTCAAGTTTTGTGATGAAAGCTGTATTGTAAGAAATCTCACCTATGAATTTTCAGCGTCATTCATATTCAGCGTTCTCACCATCTTGATCTCAATTTATCACATATGGATGCATCTCGCAAACTTCAATAATCCTTTCTTCCAGTCCAAAATCATAGGTACATGCAAAGCTATATAGTAATCATGATAATGGCACCCTTTTACTGTATAACATCGATTGGATCATTCAAATTTCCTGTAATCTTTCTATAATAAAGCATTTATAAATTTACTTTACACTCTTTCGAGATTCTTACGAGGCAGTTTTACTCTTCACTTTCTTTTATCTCATGTTTTCCTACCTGGCTTATGATAGATAAATAGTAAAAATGTATATATGCAGGATAAAATTTAGGATAAGAAAGTCTACACTATTATGATATCGCATTAAAAATAAGTACATCATTTTTGGCCCTTCAACTATTGCCAAAAACCATATCAACTCACCCACTGGAAGAAAGCTAAGTATTTTACTTATAGGTGTAAAAAGTATGTGCTCCAATTTTTAATTGTCAAACTCTTCACGACTGTTTTAATGTCGATCATATATCCTAGAGAGGAACACGGCAATCATGAATAGTCACATTAAGCTTAAAGTCATGCGATATACAACTTTGTTTCTAGCTTAGTCAGCTGGACTGTTGGTATTTCAGCATCTTATTCTTTATACTACTTAGTTCTATTCTACCATGCTCTGAGTAAACCTCTCGCCCCATATTCTGCCTTACTGAAGTTTTTAACCATAAAAGTTACAATATTTTTTACTTTTTGGCAGAGAATATGTCTGATTATGTTCTAATAACAAATTTTATCATGTTTTGATCATAACGCGCCATCTTTTTCTAACCACGCAATCATTTCTTCCATATAAGTACTTATGTGATTATCTACAGAATACCTTGATTTGTTTTTAGATGTTATTGATGGCAGTTGCTGGAGGTCTGGCCTACAACTATTAAAATTATGTATCTATGATAGCTACAAACAAAGGAACTTTTTCATAAGTTCTGCACGATACTGCAAAAGCCTTCAAAAACGATTTTAGATTGATAAAGCCAAAGACATTCGGTTTTGTGACAAAAAACAGAAGCGAAGTTTAACTTAATTAAATTAAACCCAATTCTAGATAAAGTGCAGTCTGTTAAATAAAAATAAATACATCAAATAAGATTCCATAAAGTATGTTGAGTGATTATTTATGATTAATATATGAAGTATTTGTTTATAATCAATGACTATTGATATATCATAGATCGATTCTTCAGTTTCCCAACAGATTTTTTGTTACTAGGTTCGCCTCTAGAAGTGGGGTAAGTAATTATGAATATTGGACGTATTTTTCGGACATCAACTCGATAGATTGGAGCAAAGCACCGTTTCTTTCCTTAAGTTAGTTCAGCTTTTATCTCAGGATGGCTTCAGAATAGGCTAATTTCGCGTTTTTGTTACTAATTTACTCCATCTTTTTGTATTTCTTTTGCAGGGAAGCAACAACCAACACGTCGATATTCTTCTTTATTCTGCCCAAAACTCTTTCGGTGTCTAAGTTCAAGTTTTAATTCTCTAATCTCTTTAAATCGTTTCCACTGTCTTAAATATTTTGAGCAATATTTTACAACTAATTCTACTTTCTTGACAATGACTTTTCAACATCTTGTAAACTTTTCATGATTTTGGCCTGATGTTCCTTGCCTACTTTCATAACAGACTTCAGCTGATTTGATGTCTCAGGTAATTTTTGCTTAACTGTTTCCTTCTTGTTGATAGCATCTCTTCTTAGCTATATGGTCTATCTTTTGTCGATAGCTCGTTCAGCATTTGTCAAAATCTTAGACTGCTACTTAATCAAACTTTCAAGCCTTAGTTACATTCTATGAATTTATTTCTTCAACTCTTCAATCTAAGACTGTCCGACGTTAGGATCTAGGGCTTCTTGCATTTCTTTTTCAAGCTGATACTTTCTTTCCCAAAGCAAGATCTGTCTTTAGCACTCAACAATCTCACTCATCAGCTCTGCCTTTTCTTATCTAATTATGTCAATATTGTATTCTAACTTGGTAGCTTAATGCTCCATTTCCTTCAACTTTTCAATAAATTAGCTTTCCAAATTCACATTCTAATTTTATAATTTCTGTTTTTTCTAACTGTTCACAGCGATATTGTCATTCAATTTGTTCATTTCCTGTTGTAAGCCCTTGAGATTGATTTTAATTTATCCGATTTATTTCTCAAAATTGTGATAGGATTCATTCAAACGGATCTTTTTCTGTTACATGATGGTTTTCTTGTTTTATAAATTGACGGTGGATTATTGAATTTATTGTAATTTATTATTTTCATGGACTAAGACTGTTTGTTTCTTGATCCATTCTCTGTAAAGCTAGTTGCATTTCTTTTATAACTCTTAGCTTTCTCGGGTGAGGTTGATCAGCTTGTTTTATTCTGGATTTCTGCCCTATCCATCAGCTTTACTCATCAACTAGTCGTGCTGTTTGTTGAGCCTACCGACTTCATGCTGCTTTTTCTAGTTAATGTCGTGGCCTTGCTTTATCTGGACCTCATAAGTGATCACTAAGTATTTCTTTTAATTTTGTTCAGCCAAAGCTTCATCTTTTTTCTTCTTTAAGAGCTAAATCTGAGACTTTGTGTTCAGCTGATCGATTCTTATTCTAGCGATTTAGTTCATTATATTTTCGTATTAAATCTATTTCTCCTATATTTAATCTCCTAAAGTCTTGGCCTGTTTCAATAAATTTGAAGCAGTCTTTTAGATGGTCGTGTGTTAACTTTTTTGATCGATCAAGGATTCATAAAGACGTTTTGTTTCAGCATGTAACTTCATGATGTTTGTTTAGACCTGATTCATCTGTTCCTCAACTGCTGACTGCTCCATTGACGTAGACTTTATGTTGTGTTAGGTATTTGATAAGGATTCTTTTAAACTATAGTACTGGGCTGAAAGCTTTTATTATTCACCTTTCAGTTAGTG
>Ga0194115_10003160_pt1 | contig 18697 bp, 27 predicted proteins | sample TA2MahsurfametaG_3_FD_148656 | JGI IMG/M metagenome (GOLD analysis project Ga0194115, IMG submission 148656) | Freshwater microbial communities from Lake Tanganyika, Tanzania - TA2015002 Mahale S4 surface | ecosystem: Environmental > Aquatic > Freshwater > Lake | place: Tanzania: Lake... | reverse complement strand
GAGAAATCAAAGATGACCGAACAGGTGTCGGTACTATCTCTGTTTTCTCTCGCCAATTAAGGTTTAATTTACGTGAAAGTTTTCCTGCTATTACTACAAAGAAGTTAGCATGGAAAGCCTGCGCAGGTGAACTACTTTGGTTCTTAGAAGGTAGTAGCGACGAACGTAGACTAGCAGAGATCACGCATGGATCAAGTAGCGGCAAAGTCACTATCTGGACACCAAATGCATTGGCAGGTTATTGGAAGCCTAAAGCAAAGTTCGATGGTGATCTAGGTCGTGTATATGGTGTACAATGGCGTGATTGGAACGGAGTAGATCAAGTAAAAAAACTAGTTGAAGGGTTGAATAATAATCCTCGCAGCCGCAGGCATATACTTAGTGCATGGAATGTAGGCGAACTTGATGAAATGGCATTGCCCCCTTGCCATGTTATGAGCCAATACTATGTCAATAATAATAATGAACTTAGTTGCCATATGTATCAGCGTAGCGTCGATGTCTTTTTGGGCTTGCCATTCAACATAGCAAGTTATGCATTATTAACACATATGCTTGCTCAAGTATGTGATCTTAAGGTAGGCGAACTAATAATATCAACAGGCGATACCCATATCTATAAAGATCATGTCGAACAGGTGAACGAACAGTTACGTCGGGAGATGTATAAACAACCCACACTATGGCTTAATCCAGACATAAAGGACATTAACAAATTTACTATGGATGATATCAAGTTGATTGACTATCAAAGCCATGATAGTATAAAGGCTAAGATGGCAGTATAATGCAAGAAGTAATCGTACATAGTATCATGATGGGTGACGTGGAAGATCCTGATCTATTCGTTGCTGAACCTATATATAAGTGGCAGCAAACAGATGAGGGTAAATGGATAATGAAAAACAGTTTACAACAGCCCATGTGGCGCAGAGTTGTTGATCAAGCAACATATGGGCATCGTTATGATATCATAGCCTATCTTGAGGGCAGTAATTTAACGTATTGGAAACTTAAATATGAGTGATATATTAGTAACAGGTGGTTATGGTCTTATTGGTCATAACGTAGTAAGAAAATTAAAAGATTTACGTCATCGTGTATGTGTAATTGATACACAAACCAATTACGGTATTATACCACAAGACGAGATTGAATATCTAATGGAGCAGCGCAAAAGAGTAACAGGGGCTGTTGAAAATTATGCGCATGATATAACTGACAGATTTTTAATGAATTATGTTTTCAGAAGGTTTATGCCAGATATTGTAATACACATGGCTAGTTATCCAAGACAAAAAGTAGTAAATGCTAACCCACCAAAAGGTGCTAAAGTCATGTGCGAGGGCTTACTCAATTTGCTTGAAGAAAGTAAACTACACAAAGTTAAAAAATTTCTTTACATTAGTAGTAGCATGGTCTATGGCGACTTTAAAGATGATGTAAAAGAAGATGCTATTTGTAGACCGCAAGGACAATATGGTATTATGAAACTTGCAGGTGAATGGCTTGTTAAAGATTATACACGTAGTACAGGTATAGCACACACTATTATACGTCCAAGTGCTGTATATGGACCGTTAGATGTTGAAGATCGGGTAATTGCAAAGTTTATGTTAAATGCTATGCGTGATGTTACACTTAAAGTAAATGGTGCAGGCGAAACACTTGATTTTACATATGTAGATGATGCTGCCAATGGTATTGTAGCCGCAGCATTATCAAGTAATACAGATAACAAAACATATAACATAACAAAAAGCCATAGCCGCACACTACTTGATGCAGCAGAACTTGCAGTAAAGATTACAGGTAAGGGTAAAATCGAAGTTAAAGATAAAGATGTTGATTTCCCAAGTCGCGGAGCATTAAATATTGACGCTGCACGTAAAGATTTTAACTTTGATCCTAAAGTTGATGTAGAAGAAGGCTTTCAAAAATACTATGATTGGTTAAGCAATAGTGAGTTTTGGCAGTCTAAACTCTAATGTTTTTTTATATTGGTAAAGATTGTCCTATTAAGTCTGTAAATAAGGTAGCAGACAATTTGTTTTTGGACAAAGGTTGGAAGTGTAAAAATATTGACGGTATTAATTACTGGTATAAAGGATATAGTACTGAATGTGTACTAGAGGATAGTATCAGTTATATTATAGGCAATAACAAACCCACAGGCAAATGGTTAGTTATTTCAGAAAATAAAGATTTATATCATCCTGAATTACGAGGGTGCCCAGTATATAAAGACGATTCTGGCATAAAAACCAATATACCTTTGCCAAATTTAGATGCTGATAGTTGTAGTACAACAAACATCCACAAATTTACTAATTTATCTTTAGAAGAAGCATCAAAATACATAAATGAAATACTTGAAGAAAATATCAAAAACTTTCTAAATTATAATAAAATAGAAAAATTAAATGTATTATTCAGCGCAGGTATAGACACTCTGACTGTTTGGTCTATAGTTGACAATCTTGGATTAGATTACAATTTACATATTACTACACCAAAAGTAAACAATATATTTGGTGTCAAACAAGAATATGAATCTGATTTAATTGATTTATGTAGACAAAATTTTTGGGGCTACAAAATGACCAGTTGCTATCTTAAAGAAAATTGGTACATTACAGGGTTCTATTCAGAAAGAGTACAACTACGTGAAGTTTCGCAGGGACACGTGATTGCTAATTACATGGGTAAAAAATTATATAATATTCCCAACAAAGATGATTATTTGTATTACTTTTTACAAAGACCAGATTGTAAGGAAAATAATTACCCAACATATGATAATGAAAAGGATGTATTAAACTGGTGTAATGGTAGTGTTTTTTATGACCATCAGATGTGGCATATTGATAATAATTATCATTTTAGTCCGTTCAATGATCTTAGAATTACTGAAGTGATGAATCAAGTATCCCTAACTGATATAGTAAGTAATGCATTAAATGCTACAATACAGAAAAATATTATTAAGTACAATAGACCTGATTTTTTACAAATACTATCACAATATAAAAATGCAGGCAATATTTGGGCTAACTATAAAAAGAACTTTAGTAAAATAAAATTACGTGAAAATATAAACAAATTTATTACCTAATATGATACCTTTCTTTGGTTTAGCAAAACAACATAAAAATTTAAAAGACGAGTTGTTGGACGCAACTGATAAAGTACTATCAAGTGGTATTTTAATGGATGGCGAGTATACTGCTAGATTTCAAACTTGGCTAGCGATGTATACTAAATGCTTATTCGCTGTTACTGTACATAGCGGCACACAAGCACTAGAGATTATGGCTAAATGGGCTATAAGAGATCATAATCTATTAATGAATGCTGAGATCGATCCTAAAGAAAAAATCGAACCTATAGTACGTATACCAAATATAACTTATATTGCTACCCTAAATGCTTTTCTGAATGCAGGTTTTACGATTGAACTTACAGACACAGACAAAAATGGATTAATGATATTTGATCAAAATGACTTAAGTGATTTTACAAAATATACATGTAATGTGGGTTTATATGGAGCGAACCCTAATAAAAGTGCTATATCAGGCTTAACAGCAGATTTAATTGATGGCGCACAGCATTGGCTAGTTGCCGACGATATAGGTCAAGGCATGGCTGTAAGTTTTGATCCTACAAAGAATTTACCTGCTAGTGGCAACGGGGGTGCTATTATAACGAATGATCGTAGCCTGTATGATTTTGCGTATAGTTATCGTAGTAACGGTAAACATGAATATCAGATAAGCGGGACCAACAGTAGGATGAGCGAACAAGAATGCGCACAATTATTAGTCAGAGCAAAGTACATTGATAAGTGGCAATGGCGTCGTAAAGAAATACGCCATTACTATCTTGATGAATTTAAAAACATTGATTTACGTTGCTTAAGCCGTGATCACATGGTACACGCTGATCAGAAGTTTGTGGTTTATACAGATAAGCGTGATAAATTGTTAAGTCATTTAATTGCTAATGATATAGAAGTAAAGATTCATTATGCTAAGGCATTAAGTGAGTTACCTATAGCACAAAACATTAAAGTTAAACCTGATATGTTAAGCACTAGTATTAATCTTACGAGAGGATTATTGAGTTTGCCTATATATCCTGAATTAACAGATAGCGAAGTAGAATATATTACCAAAAAAATTAAAGACTTTTTTCAATAGATTTATTAAAATATTTTACTAATGTTAAAATATCATTTTGTGTATTACTAGATAGTTGTGTGAATGGATCAATATTATTTTGTTTTTTAGGTAAATCAGAATACAAATCAAATTCTAAATTTTCGTAGCATACTATTTCACAATTAGTTTTATCAAGTTTATACCAAATTATTATTCTATCCACTAAATTCTTAAGTACATCATAAGTAACATTTATATTTTCATAAATTTCTTTAGACTTCTTATATTGAGTAGTACCATAAGCAAGAGCATAGCTAGATATCTGACTTTTTACATCCTTTCTATACAAAAATATATTTTTATCTGCTATGTTAAATAGGGTGCTATATGCTAACTCACTCATGGGTGAAATATGATTGTAAAATATAGAGGGATTTTTAGTATGATTATGTTTTGATAAAAGTTCCAATCTATATTTTTCTTCAGCAATACTATCTAGAATTCTTTTTTCATGTTTAATAATATATGTAATACACTTACGCATGCCGTCGTACATATAATATTTGTAGGCGCAGCCATGTTCATATTCGTATACAAAATCGCCATAAAAAGGTTTTAAATAATTTATAAAATGAAATTGATTTAAATATTGAGTATATAAGTTTGTTCTTTTGTTTTCAGAACTATATTTTTTGTAAAGATATTGACTATACCAATTACTACCGGTTCTTGGGGTAGACCACAAATTTACAATCATTATTTGCCGACTTTATTATAAATTTCTTTTTGCTTTTTATACCATTCTCGCCATGCAGCATTCTGAGCAGAGCATACATGATACTTGTTATAGTTTCCAACGACTGTAGTTAAAAATTCACTTAAGTAAACTTTGTCTTTGCCTATCTTGTCTAATTGTTCACAATCAACCATTAGTAGTTCCGGGGCTTCGGGAAACTTAGCAGCCACAGGGGTTACTAAAGCACAGCCCGACAAAAATAATAGAGTTACGCAAAATAGTAGTAGTTTTCTCATTTAGTACTGCCCTCGGCTATAATATTCTCATTTCCTGCACTCATATCGTGTGCTTTGATAACTGTATCAGGTATTTTGCAATCGTTATCAAACACTTTTACTTCTCTATCTATATATTCAATTATTTTTTGCCCTTTTAATCTAATAACTTCTTTTTCAGTAACTATCTTTTCGACTATTTGTACATTAGTTTCGGCTGCTTTAGCCTGTGCTTCTGCTACTTTTGCTTCCATCTCTTTTACACGTAGTTCCCATTTGGCTTTCTCAGCCAAACCCCCCTCGAGGTATACACCTAAACTTAATAGTAGTAGACTTATAATTTGTATTGGCAGTTGGTATCGTTTGACAAAGGGTATAAATCCCAGAACAAATCCTGCAATAGTTCCAGCCACACCTGCTAGAAAAATAATATGAACTATGAACTCTGGTAACCAGTTGATTATCCACATATCGTATTTATACTGATAAATACTACAAACGGGAAAAATCATGCCTATCCAAACAATTAATATAGGAACTTCTGCTAATGATGGTACTGGCGACCCATTACGTACTGCATTTCAAAAGGTAAACAATAACTTTGCCTATATTCAAACATCGTCATCTAATATAACAGAAGCAGTTACATTAGACGATACTGCTAACCAAGTTATTTTTCAATATAGTGCAAATACCTTTACTCAAGGTATGTTTCAAATAAAGAGTTTCAATGAAGATAACGATGATAGTCAAGAAGTTATGTTACAAGCGCAGTTGTCAAACGACAGCGCCAATGTAAAATTTACAGGATATGGCAGTAGTTTCTTTGGTAATAATGTTTGTACATATAATATGTCAGTAGATGGGGGTAATGTAGTAGTAACAGTTAGTCCATTAGTAGACGAAGCACTAACCCATTTTATATCATATCAAATTACTTATACTGGAAGTTTGGGAACAGGTTCCTCACTAACAACAAACAGTGATGTTGGTTTAATTACTGAATTCGGTAATGCTGCTATAACCACAGAAAACTAAAATGAAAGCTAAAGAATTTTTAACTGAACAACAGATGGATGAAGTTCATGATCTTCTTGATGTTGTACAATTTAGTTTACCTAATACCTATAAATTAGATAAATTGACCAATAATGATTTTTATCCTATGTATAGATTTGGAGTAGCAATAGCTGATGTGCGTGGTCATGAGGCTGATAATAATCCATTAAATAAAAATATTAATGTATACAAGCCAAAGTTTAATTCTAAAAGCCGTTGGGGAGAAAATATGATTGTCAGCGGGTTTGATTCAGACTTAGAAAGTGTAATCAAAAAAAGTTTACAAATAGTAGGCAAATCAGGAATAACACCTATCAGTTCGTCAAGCAGTGATGAGATGTCTGATGTAAATAATAATTCTATACTGCCAAAATTTAAGGGCTATGTTAATGAGAGCTAAAGAATTTATTACAGAAGTTAAAGGCAAATATCTACAAAGATATAGTCTTCCGGGTACAGGCACACATATTTTTTCCAAAAAAATGGAATATTTTGACAGATTTTATGATCTCAATAGAGTTATGATGGCAGTAGCGTCTACTGATGGAGAAATTGAGCCTAATGTATATGATTCTAGCTGGGTAGGTAAAAATCTTACAGCACATGCTTACACAGACGTTGAACATAAAATGCTTGAGAAAGCCTTTAAAGCAGCAGGCATGGAATATATTGACCTTGTACAAGGTGATGTATCTAGTTCAGAGACAAGTAAGATTAATACAAAGAGTCCTATAAAACCATTCGAAGGTTACAAATAATGCGCGCCAAAGAGTTCGTAAACGAAGCGTCAAGCGGCATGTCGCTCAAACTTGGAATCCTCCTTATCCTGGCGTCCGTGCTGCCATGGATCGCCATTCCCGTGGCGGTTTGGCTGGCGCCCTCCGTGACCATGAAGGCCGCGTGGACCGGTGGCCTGCTGATTGCCGCGGAAGTGCTGTTTTGGGCCGGGATACTGGTAGCGGGCCGGGATGTTTGGTCAGCAGCCAAGCAAGCCGGCTGGAGGCGTGCTTTCCCGTTGCTTTGGCGCCAGTTGCGCGGGCCCAGCAGTGAAGAGTTAGCAGATACTAATAAAGGTTCTGCTTTAAAACCTTTAAAAGGATATAAAAGATGAGAGCGAAAGAACTAATTAATGAAAATGGTAAGTTAGGTAATGTGCCAAATTCTCATAATAAATCCCAACCCGGCGCTTATAAATTTAGAGATAATGGCTTTGACAGAATTTATCATTTAAATCAAATTATGAAGGCTGCTGCTATGGCTGACGGCAGCAAAAATCAAATTAATATGGACGACGAAAGCTTTGTAGGAAAACATAATATGGCCTACCCATATAGCGAATTAGAACATAAAATGATGCAGCAAGCTTTTAAAACCGTTCGGGCGAATCATGCCGAAAACCTCATAAAAAATCATAAAAGCCAAGAACCTGACTATATTAATAAAATAAGTCCCGTTACAGGATTCAAAGGATACAAATAAATTTTTACTGTAATTTTGTGTAATAAGTAATTAAAACTACACAGGAATTAACATGAAAGATTTAATTGATATTGGTATAACTTTAGATTTACCTAAACTAAAACTATACAATGAATGGTTATATACTGCTCACATTTATGACGAAGGTGATAGCGATTTTCACAAGCAATTGACTACCCGTTGTGTACAGCAATATATAGATCCACTCAATTTAGCAAAAGATTCTAAAATACTTGACATAGGTTGCGGCCCAGGATACTTTCTTGATGAAATGAAAACTAGGGGTTACACTGATTTAACTGGTGTAACAATTAGTTTAGGTGATGTAAAAATATGTGAATCTAAAGGTCATAAAATTAAAAGATATGACATTTCATTTATACCACAAAAAGACGGATATTACGACGAAAGTGTAGATTTTATTTTCAGCCGTCAAGCTCTAGAACATAGCCCTTATCCTATCTTTACATTAATAGAATATAATCGTATTCTTAAACAGGGTAATCTTATGTATCTAGAAGTGCCTGCCCCAGATACAAATCGTAGGCATGAATATAATAATAATCATTATAGTGTACTAGGAATCGTACAATTGCTGGCTCTTTTGTCAAGAACAGGATTTGATGTAGTTAAGGCTGAATCTTTTGAGTTTGATGTGCTAGGTCCTAATGAAAAGGGCGAGCCAGGAAAAGTAGAACTTAAAGAAAAATTTAACTGCTTAATAGTCAAAAAATCAAAATCCTTAGACATTAAATAGAGTGCCCAAAAAACGATAAATACTCACATAAATAACCTTTGTGAGAGTATTTTTATGGGTATTAAAATAGGTTCTTATATATTACTATTATTACTAGCAGGATGTGAGTATACTTATCGTTATCCTTGCCAAGACCCTGCTAATTGGGACAAGTTAGATTGTAACAATGATGTATGTAAGGCAGAAGGCGAATGCACAAGTGATGTAGTACGTAAGGTAGATACAAATGTAACTACTGAAGAAGATTTGTTACAAGATAACAAAGATGAAATAAGTAATGATAATTGTGCTAAATCAACAACAGAGACAAGGTATGTTGATGACCGAAAACAAGTTGATATAAAAGTAGTTAAAACAAAGTTACTAAAAGAAAAGAATGAAATAGTTGTAATGGATCCCGAAAATGATGAGTATGAAGTACCAAGTAGAACACCACCAAGTATGGAAGAACCATTGACAATGAATACAATAATTGACACAGCAGCACATAACGCTGCTATAAAGTAAGAGGTGCATATGGGTAAGAGATATACAGAGGCAGAACTTAGTGCTAGAATGCGATTTACTATAGGCATATTACTTGCATTATGTTTAGTTGGTATTGTTTTCGTAGTTCTATACTCACTCATTTTTGTTACTCAACCATTAACTGGTCAGAGTCCTAATGATGCTGAATTTTTTAAACTTATCACACCTATCGCAACATTCTTAACAGGCATACTATCGGGTATAATGTTAGGCAAAACTGATAATCGTGATGATAAGAAAGATGATAAAGAACCAACGTTACTTGAGCATAAAGAGCCGTTAGAACTTGATAAAGATGAAATAGCATAATAAATAAAAAGGATTGATATGTCTATAACGCAATATATTGAAGGTAATAATGATGAACCAGAAAGTAAAAGGTACAACCAAGTATTTGTTTTACCTGTATATTGCATGGAGCATTGTAGCTGATATTACTCTAGTGTCTGGATTAATTTATTTCGTATTCTTTTAATAAGGTTGGTATATGAGTTTAAAAAGTTTACAAAGCAAGATTGGCATATCTGCTGATGGTGCTTGGGGTCCAGGTACATTCAAGGCTGCTATGTCCTATTATAAGTTAACGCCAGTTAGAGCCGCACATTTCTTTGCACAAACAGCGCATGAGACTGGTGGCTTCAAAGCATTTAGTGAAAATCTAAACTATAATGCTGCAGGCTTGACTAGTGTATTTAAAAAGTACTTTATAGATTTAGCAACTGCCAACCGTTATGCACGCCAACCTGAAAAGATAGCTAATCGTGTATATGCTTCAAGAATGGGCAATGGCCCAGAAGCAAGTGGCGATGGTTGGAGATATCGTGGTCGTGGCGCATTACAATTGACCGGTAAAGATAATTATGCAGCATTTGCAAAGTATTGTAATCGTCCAGATGTAATGAGTAATCCAGACATTGTTGCTACAGAACTTGCCTTTGAGAGTGCGATGTTTTTCTTTGAAAGAAATAAGTTATGGGCTATTTGTGATCAAGGTATTAGCGATAGTGCTATATTAGCACTAACTAAAAAGATCAATGGTGGTACGCATGGTCTTGCTGATCGTAGCGAAAAAACAAAAAAATACTTTATGTGGACAGCTGGGACAACACCTGTAGTAACAGTTTCATCGTCTCAGTCAACAGCACCAAGTAACCCTGCTTTATCAGTTACACCTGATATGCAACTTAGCCCACATTTTAAATTAAACGAGTTTACTAAAAGTGAAACTGCTGTTAGAAAAAGAATTGATAATACACCAGGAGCAACACATGCAGCAAATCTTAAAAAAGTCTGTGAGAAAATACTCGAACCAGTTCGTAAACACTTTAAAAAACCAATTCGTATTAATAGCGGCTATCGTGGTCCTGCTCTTAATTCCGCTGTTGGCGGATCAAGCAAATCACAACATTGCAACGGCATGGCCGTCGACTTTGAAATTGACGGACTTGCCAATCCTACATTAGCAAAATGGGTAGCAGATAACTGTGAGTTTGATCAAATCATACTAGAGTTCTATGATCCAAAAGAAGGCCCAAATAGTGGTTGGGTACACGCTAGTTACGCAGAAGGGGCTAATCGTAAGCAGAAACTTACTGCTGTAAATGAAGGCGGAAAAACAGTTTATAAGCCTGGCTTTCTCGCTTAAATACAAGTATGCCCAGTGTTGACACATTAATAAAACAACCTTATACCAAAACCGTTTTTAAAGATCAAAAACAACTTGACGATTTCGTTAAGTGTTGTGACTCAGATTTGGGATACCTTTATTTTATAGATAACTTTTTTTATATTCAACATCCTACACGCGGTAGTTTGTTATATCATCCTTATAATTATCAAGAACGTCTTATAAGCACATATCATAATTACAGATATAGCATAGCACTTATGCCCCGACAAAGCGGTAAGACAACAAGTGCTGCTGGATATTTACTATGGTATGCGATGTTTGTGCCTGATAGCACTATTCTTATTGCCGCACACAAGTATGCAGGCGCGCAGGAAATTATGCAGCGTATTCGCTATGCCTATGAAAATTGTCCTATGTATATTAAAGCAGGCGCAGCGACATATAACAAAGGAAGTTTATTCTTTGATAATGGTAGCCGTATCGTATCAGCCACAACAACTGAAAATACTGGTCGTGGTATGAGTATCACATTGTTATATCTTGATGAGTTTGCATTCGTAAGACCAACAATCGCTGAACAGTTCTGGACATCTATTACACCTACTCTAGCAACTGGTGGTAAGGCTATTATTACAAGTACGCCTAATAGTGACGAAGATCAGTTCGCATTAATATGGAAGGGCGCAAATAAAACCGAAGATGAGTTTGGTAACAAAACTGATGTAGGTAAAAATGGATTTAAAGCATATAGGTCATATTGGCATGAACAGCCCGGACGCGATGATAAATGGGCAGAAGAGATGAAATCTCAATTGGGACAAGATCGTTTTAATCGTGAAATAGGCTGTGAATTTATTATTGCTGATGAGACATTAATTAATCCTAATACACTTATTATGCTAGAGGCTATAGAGCCTATCGACCGTATGGGTCAGGTACGTTGGTATAAAAAACCCACTAAAGGTAATATTTATGTGGTAGCATTAGATCCTAGTCTTGGAACAGGCAGCGACCCTGCTGCTATACAAATATTTGAAGCAAACACTACAGAACAGATAGGTGAATGGAAACATAATAAAACTGAAATTCCACAACAGATTAAACTATTAGCAGATATAAACAAGTATATTGTAGAGTGTACAAATGAACCTAACAATTTATACTATAGTTTAGAAAACAATAGCATAGGAGAAGCAGCACTCATATCATTAGCAGAATTCGGAGAAAATAATATACAGGGTATTTTCTTTAGTGAAAGTGGTAAAAAGCGTAGGGGTTTTAATACAACACATAAGGTTAAGTTAACCGCTTGTGCTAAATTTAAAACACTATTAGAAAGTAAAAAAATGAAACTACATAGTCGTAGTTTAATATCTGAACTTAAGACTTTTGTAGCAGTAGGCGGAAGTTATGGGGCTAAGGTGGGGGAAACAGACGATTTAGTTATGGCTGCATTATTAATTACAAGAATGCTACAGCAACTAACAGATTTTCACTATGACCTCGAAAATCAAATGCGTGACCACGATGAAATGATACAACCACTGCCCTTTTTTGCTGTTCTAAGTTAGGGTTTTTGGACTAAATATCAATATGTCATCTAAAGAAACCAAAAATTTAGAGTTATATGATACACTTAAAAGCAGAGGGTATGAACCTCGCGCATTGAGTGCTTCAGACGATGCGGCAAATATTAAAAATGCAGATTTGTTTGCTTTTTCATTTTTAAAGAATGGGCAGAGTTTTGGACCAGCAAGAGTAAGTATTGATGATAAGAACAATTTAGTTTTATATACGTCTGAAAGACTTGAAAACAGTCCGCAAAGTAAAACTAAGGGTAGTAATTATGATGACAGTTGGAACGGATTTACGAACTTTTTAAAAGGTTGGTCAAAACGTCATGGTTTAACCGGCTTTAAGCGTGTAAGTGATCAATACTTACGCTCAGATATGAGGAAAAGAAACGAAATGAAAAACAATAAATTAGACGAAGGCTATCATGCTATGGGTAAAAAGTTGACATATAGTGACAGTATTCCAACTGTTAAGATATTACTTCAACATACACGCCAAATAGAAGAAGGCGAACAACGTTATCGTAATATTAACAAAATATTTGTTGAAAACGTTAATGGTGAACGTTTTTTACTTCCAACTAAGCGTCCAGGCATTGCTAAAGTTTATGCACGCCATATCGCAGAAGGTGGAACCCCATACGATGAGCGCGGCAAACATATTACTAGTCTTGTCGAAGAATATACAAAAATGGCTGGCTTTATTCGCGCAACAAAGAACGGTCAGTTCAACGAATCAACACAACGTTTAGTTAATGAAGCTACAAATTATTATCAAAACTTACGTGAAACACTATCACATATGATTAGTATGCGTGGTTATAATAAGTACTTTGATAGTTATACTCCTGTACTAAACGAAGAAACAGACGATACCAATACGCTTAATGAACTTTTTGTAGAAGAAACATTAGACCCAAGAATAGAAAGTGTTTTGCCAATTCTAAAAAGATTGTCAAAGAAATTAAATGAAATGAATGAAGTCAAGGCACTAGAAGAATGGGCAGAAAGCATTACTGAAGTAGAAGATGAAACAGATAAAACACTAGCAGTCCCTGGAAAGGATATGCTAGACGAAATCAGTATTGCTACATTAAAGGGTGCGGAATTTGGAGCAAGTGATAGAATTAAAAAATTTGAAAGAGAAATTGAAAGATTGAAAAAGGTTGGTGATAATGCCAATGCTGCAAAGTACGAAAAGGTTGTAAATCACTATAAGAATTTACTAAACAAAACAAAGTCACACCCAGGTAAAATGGATACGATTAGAGCTGGACAAAAATTAGGCGGTATGATGCCCGCTAAATTTAAAAATGTAGCAGAAAGAGTTGATGAAAACATTATGGAAACTGGATCAGCAAATTATCAAACAAATGTAGCTGGATTGAAGAAAAGAACCCCTCAGTTAGTAAAGTATATTGATATGGCTGACAATTTTATTCAACAACTCGATGATGAGGGACTTGCTAACGTTCTAAGTCATATTGGAGGCTTTTCTGACCATCCTGGTTTTTATAAGGATGGAGATCCATTTGAACATGCTGAAAGATTAGCAAGAAATGCAAGTGTAGATGTTACAGATCCAAAAGTTAAAGAGGGATTTAATGCTATTCAAAGAATTCTAATCTACTTATATCAAATACATGATCAAAAGACAGTATCACCCGACGGCAGAAAATATGTAGACGACAAACAAGGTTTAGATGTAGTAGAAGATGAAATGGATGAAGGCAAACTTGCCAAAGCAGCATTGCTAGGTCTTGCAGGTATAAATGAAGCACCAGGTGCAGAAACATTAGCCCATAATGATGATACAGAAGAAAAGAATTTAAAAGCATTTGGTTTGGCTGAAGGATTCTCTGACGTTGAAAAGGCAGCAGACACAGTAATGCAAAGTATGGGGGGTACAGGTAAACTCACCAAGAATGATATTCGTGACGCTGTAATAGAACTACAACAAGATATGGATGATCCATATAAGTTAGATGTAGAAGCCGTTGTTGATGTTGTTACAGATAGATTAGCAGAAAAAGGCATGATGATTGCTGATACCAATGAAGATTTAGATGCTAATCAGAAAGCAGCAGGCCAATTAGGCCCAACTGAACCAGTAGGTAAAAATGAAAAAAATCTACGTGGTAAATTAGTAGGCGCAAGCGAGAGCGTTGAGAACAAAGAACTCAACCGTATTAAAGAAATGATAGGATACAAATAACATGGCAAACACAATTAGATTCGCAGTTCCAAATCAAAAAGCACCTAGTGCAACAAATGTTGTTACTGACAGTACAGGTTATGCAGTATATGATCCAGTAACTACTGGCGTACCAAATGCACAAACAACTGTACCAGTTACCCCAGGAGTCGCAGTAGTAACAGGTAATGGTATAGATAACACTGTTAGCAGGTCAGAACAAGTTGATCAATTACCTGGCTTCCCAGGTAATGTTGGTACATCAACCGTAGGTGATTTCGCTAATGAAGAAACTGGTATAGGAAATATAAGATATTAATATTGGGTAAAAAGATATATTTTTTACACAACCATTGGTGATATATATTATTGACACGCTAAGATATTTGTTTATAATAAATTAGTGTGTCAAGTTGTCTCCGACAACTCGACTTTAACACATTTAGGCTCAACTTAGGCATACAACATAGGAGATTATATATGGCAAGTCTAGCAGATATCCGTGCCCGTATCGCGGCACAAGAAAATAAAATAGCAAACAAGGGTCAACGTACCCAATCAGATAACGCAATCTATCCTCACTGGAATATGGACGAAGGCACAACTGCCACTATTCGTTTTATTCCTGATAAAGACGAGAAGAATACATTCTTCTGGGTAGAGCGTCAAATCATCAAACTCCCATTCAATGGTGTAGTTGGTGATCCAAGTATAAAGCAAGTAATTGTTCAGGTTCCATGTGTAGAAATGTATGGAGATAATTGTCCAGTACTTGCTGAAGTTCGTCCTTGGTATAAAGACGAAACACTCAAAGAAATGGCAAATAAGTATTGGAAGAAGCGTAGTTATATCTTCCAGGGTTTTGTACGTCAGAATCCAATTGGCGAAGATACAACTCCCGCTAATCCAATTCGTAGATTTATTATTAGTCCACAAATTTTCACTATTATCAAATCAAGTTTAATGGATGTCGAAATGGAAAATATCCCAACTGATTATGTTAATGGTACTGACTTTAATGTTAAGAAAACTAGCAAGGGCGGTTATGCTGATTATTCTACTAGTAATTGGGCCCGTCGTGAAAGCCCATTGACTGAAGCAGAACAGGCTGCTATTGACGCACATGGCTTATTTAATCTTGCTGACTTCTTACCTAAGAAGCCTAGCGAAAGCGAACTACGTATTATTAAGGAAATGTTTGAAGCATCAGTTGATGGTAAGCCTTATGATGCAAATAAGTATGGCGCTTATTATCGTCCATATGGTATTGATGCTCCGTCAGGCGCTAGGCAAGAATCTACTGAACCTGTAAATGTAAGTAAAAATATAACGGTAGATGGACATGGCGATGCACATGAAATTGTAGAACCAGAAAGAAAAAGTGAACCGGTTGTAGTTCCTAAGAGTACTTCTAGCGATAAGGCACAAGACATTTTAGCGATGATTCGTGCCCGACAACAGAAGGCTTAATTTAGATTGGGGAGAATTTCTCCCCATTCTATTTTCATAGGAGAAATACCATGACACTACCAGACGAAAGATATCGTGCATTAAAGCAAGGAAAAAAATTATTAGAAGATATTTGTGATCCGGGCAAGACCCCACGTGTGCCTAGTATCGTCCGTGATCGTGCCCGTGGTGCATTACGACACTATCCTACCGATTGGGAACTTGATCGTATCGCAGATAGTTGTCCTGATATGCTTGACAAAGTAGCATTTAATGATAGACTGTTACGAAAGAATATTTTTAAATAAGGAGGGCTTGTGGCCAAACCATTTGATGTTAGTAAATTTAGAAAAGATATTACCAAAAGTATTGAAGGTCTTAGCATTGGTTTCAATGATCCTACTGATTGGATCAGTACCGGTAACCACGCTCTCAATTATCTTATTAGCGGAGACTTTAACAAAGGAGTCCCATTAGGTAAGGTCACTGTATTCGCAGGCGAACCCGGTTCAGGCAAGAGTTATATTTGTTCAGGCAACCTTGTAAGGCATGCTCAACAACAGGGCATTTTTGTCGTATTAGTTGATACAGAAAATGCATTAGATGAAACTTGGCTAAAGGCGCTTGATGTTGATACTAGTGAAGATAAGTTATTGAAACTCAATATGGCAATGATTGACGATGTTGCCAAAACTATCAGTGAATTTATGAAGTCATATAAAACTATGCCTGAAGGTGAAAAGCCTAAGGTATTGTTTATCATTGACAGCCTTGGTATGTTGTTGACTCCAACTGATGTGAATCAATTTGAAGCAGGCGATATGAAGGGTGACATGGGTCGCAAGCCCAAAGCATTGACTGCGCTTGTTCGTAACTGTGTGAACATGTTTGGTAGTCATAATGTTGGTCTAGTCGCAACTAATCATACATATGCGTCACAAGATATGTTTGATCCAGATGACAAGATCAGCGGTGGTCAAGGCTTCATCTATGCGTCAAGTATTGTTGTCGCTATGAAAAAACTTAAACTAAAGGAAGATGATGATGGTAATAAGATTACTGAAGTGCGTGGTATTCGTAGTGCTTGTAAGGTCATGAAAACACGATACGCAAAGCCATTTGAAAGTGTACAAGTTAAGATTCCTTATGAAACTGGCATGAATCCATATAGTGGATTGCTTGATTTATTTGAGAAAGCAAATATTTTAACAAAAGAAGGTAATAGACTTAGTTATGTTACTGAAGATGGAGAGTCACTTAAATTCTTTCGCAAGGGTTGGGAAAGCAACGAAGATCATTGCCTCGACAAAGTAATGTTAGAATATCAAAATCGTAAACAAAAGATAAGTAATACAAATTCTGTAGTGGAGGAATAACTCAGATGAGTATTACAGTTGTAGCTGAAGTATGGCGTGCTGTTAAAAGCGAAATTGATGAAACGAATCTTCCAGATGCTGCGGAATCACTTGTAGATGTTCTTATTCAAAATGATTATGAAGCAAGCGATATCAAGGCAGAGTTTCGTAGAGATAGTGATGTAATGGATGCTATAAAAGCGTATGTCGCATCACAGGAAGAGGAAGAGGACGAGTACGAAGAGGAAGAAGAGGAAGATGAGGATTACGACGATAATTGGTGATGAATGAACTGGTATACCAGAATCACAACTGATTTAAGTGTAATCCCCGACTTCATAAGTCATTATGAAGCAGAACTATTACAAGCAAAATATGATTGCCGTGTAGGTGGAAGGGTAGAGAAAAATATCTCAAACTTACCCGGTATCACAGAAGAACGCTTCAATCAATTACAAGAGATTGAGGCAGTATTGAATTATCTTAACATACAATTACGTAAGTTAAGACGTAAATACTTTCAGAAATATTTAGAAGGATATAATAGGGCCCTAACAAGCCGTGATGCTGAAAAGTATGTGGACGGCGAAGATGAAGTTATTGACTTTGAAGTTCTAATCAACGAGGTAGCACTTTTGCGTAACAAGTGGCTTGGCATTATGAAGGGTCTTGATAGCAAGCAATGGCAACTAGGCCATATCGTTCGCCTGCGTACTGCGGGTATGGAAGACGTTACGGTCTCCTGATGGCACAGGTGGTGCATTTAATCAACGCCTACCTTACAACACAAAACTACTACCTAGATAGTAAACCAAAAATATTTATAAATTCATATTCAACTATTATAAATTTTGTATATCAAGGCAGTGATATAGAAGTTTGTATATACAATTCTACTTTTATAAAATTAAAAATTGATAACATACCTTATGCTATTTGTGATAGCATAAAAACATTTCGTGGCGAAATGGATAAACTCTACACACTACGTTATCAGTAATGGGCTAATAAAACTTGACACAACATATAGACCTCTGTACACTACATCTTGTGATAAATTTAAGGAGAGGTTAATGAAAATTCGCACTAAAGCTTTTTTACAAATTACTGTGGCTATAATTATAATGGCAGGTATCGCTTACGGACTTCAATATCTTTCGCCTAAATATGGCTTCATAATATATACTGGCATTGTAGCAGCCTATATCTTGTATTGTTTGTTTAATATTCGCGTAAGTCAATTGGAATACGAACAAAATCGAATAATCGACAAATTAAAACAATAGTACCGTCTTATAGCCCCAGAGCAGCGTATAGTGCTATATTGCTATACATTTAAGCAGACCCGCTTATATCCAGGCCTATTAGGTCCTAGACGGCTACGTAAGTTATTGATTCTATTGGAATTATAGTTCTTGATTTAGGCCTAGTTTGGGCGCATACTATCTATACAGTTGATTCACGGAGTTTTTATGTCTATCAAGTATTATGGTATGTT
>Ga0194115_10003156_pt1 | contig 18705 bp, 6 predicted proteins | sample TA2MahsurfametaG_3_FD_148656 | JGI IMG/M metagenome (GOLD analysis project Ga0194115, IMG submission 148656) | Freshwater microbial communities from Lake Tanganyika, Tanzania - TA2015002 Mahale S4 surface | ecosystem: Environmental > Aquatic > Freshwater > Lake | place: Tanzania: Lake Tanganyika... | reverse complement strand
TGGAGTGGCAAGTCTATATCCTGCTTTTCCATTAATAACAACTTTATTGTCAGCATCAAGTGTAATATTTTCGTTAGCGGTTAAACGAATATTACCTTTGCTTCCACCTTCACCAACAGCAACAAGTTCAATATCTGTTCCTTGTAGTCTTAGTTTTCCATTAGAAGCAATAATATCTATATTACCATTGACTGCATTGATAAAGATACAGTCTTCTGGTTCCTTCATATCCTCACCGTGCTTAATGGAGAGTCTACTTGGTCCAGTGATTTGTGTAGAACCAACCCTCTCACCATTTTTATCCAGTGAGATGTGATGTCTTCCATCAAAACCCTGAAGAAGAATTGAAGAAGTAGTAGCACCGTCTTTATGAATGTGACCAAAAGATATTGATCCATGTTCATTGCCATAACGAATAGCAGAATAATTTTGTTCTGCTGTTTTTCCCATTTTTGTGTTGCTACTATTTTGTGGGGTTGCCATCTTACAATAACACTATTCTACTATTTAACTCACTAACTGACAAGACCACCAGGAGTTCCAGGAATATCAAGACGTGGATCATTGTTAGTAACATCAGTACCAGTTCTGAGGATAGCACTTGGAGGTGTAACAACTTCGCCAGTGATGCTCTCTTCAAGAGTTGCATAGACTCTAACAAGTTTTCCTACGGTCTTATAATATCCAGTATAAAGAAGTCCACCTTCTGAGAAGACTGCTCCATAGTAAGGGCGACCATCAATCCAACCAGTCTGCTTCAGACCTACAAGGTCCGTAACCTGAATAATCTTATCGGGAGGAGCACCTGGAGGAGCAATAGTTGGTGTAAACACAGGAGTTAGTACGACACCAGTTCCGGTTGGACTAACAATATTAATAGTGGGATATTCCGTAAAGGGTTCTCCAGGTTCTTCAACAATAACTTCCGTTATTTTGCCAAAAGGATTACACTTATAACTCAGAACGGCTCCATTTGATGGAGTAATGACTATAGGATCTTCTGAACAGTTATAGTTAATTCCAGGTTCCTTAACAATAATTTCTGTAAGTGGCATCAAAACTGGAACAGACGGGGTTGCACTTGGAGGTGGTGAAGTATATCCAGTTCCTGGATTTGTTGGAACAATCTTGTCAATAACTCCTTTACCACCAACCGGTTTGGGGCAAGGTGGAGGAATAATTACTGCACTAACGCCCATTGGATTTTCCAACCAAGACTTTCCTAAACTTGAGATCTTTGATGAGTTTTTACTAATGTAAAGAGAAACTCCAGTTGGATTTGTATTGAACGTGGGTTTACCCTTAAAAATATCAGCGGCTTGATTGTTAGTCAATATTAATTCAATTGATCTTTTCCCTTTTGTGGCTTGGAAATATTTGGTACTCGGAGATCCTTTAAATTCTGTAGTCTTTGAAATTTCCTTACCATCGACTTTAAAGATAACCTCATTGTCAGCTTGCAATTTATATTCATACTGCCCATCGGAAGGAAACTCAATTCCAGACCACTTCAAAGTATAGGTTGCACCTTCGGCAGACTTACTTGCTGGAACAACATTATACTTATTCATGAATTCAGACCAGGAACTGTTAGTGAATTCATAATTCAATTCGGGACCATTATATTTTCCTTTTGCACTACCCTTTGAAGCACTCTTAGTTTTTAAAGTAAACTCTAGATCATAAGTGTTTCTAGAACCATCTTTTGTTTTCTTCTTATTAAAGGATTTAAACTCACCATCATCAACGATGATTTGAATATCGTCGTTATCATTATCAGAACCTAAAAAGTCAGCGAATATCTTATTACCTTTACCTTCACCAATCTCCTGAGAATCTCCTTTCTTAGTTTTAAATAAACCTTGCTCAACGCCTTTATATTTTTTGGTGTTTTCGTGCGCTTTAACTTTATAAGTTACATTAGTTCTGATAGTTACTTTTTCAGTTCTTTCCCATTGAAGTTTGTTTGAAGATCCTACAATATCAAAATTAATTTTGATGTTTTTATCACTTCCATCAGCATCTAAAAGTCCAATCTCATTAGAAGTAACTATTGGTTTACCTGCTCCTGTCGCAGCTCCAATAACTTGTACAGGACCATAAGTTTGTCCTGCTTTAAATTTACCAGATGCTTTGATAGTTTCTTTAGATTTTGAAGTTCTTTTCAAAGAAACAAAGGATCCTTCTGCAGGAATTTTTACTTCTGTGGCAGCAGGTCCAGCAGTAAATATATTATCATCAACATTCATTTCAAACTTTATCTGACCGCCTCCAGATCCAGTTACCTCTAAGAAAATTTCATCACCAACTTTTTTAAACTTGGCTTTTATTGTATCAGTATTGCCTGAAGCTTTCTGATTCTTTTCTCTTCCATTAAATGTAAATGAATCTTTTCCATCATCAGAAATAAAGGTAAAGTAAATGTCATCTAGTAGACTTGCATTTTTATTTGCCTCACCCTTTACGGTAAATGTAACTTCTTTCTTATTATCATCGGAAACATTATCTTTAGTTGAGAAAATCTTCTCATCAATTGTATCGTAAACTTCTGTTTTTTCATTTTCAACTTCAACTTTAACCTTATGTTTTCCTTTTGAAACGAAAACTTTATTGCTAGATACTGTTTCTTTGAAGTTGACAACATTAGTTAAAACAGCAGTGCCATCAACATAAACTGCGGCTTTGTTATCTGCCTGAGCTTCAAACTTATAGAATCCGTCATAAGGGAATTCAACATCCCAACTATTATCATACATCACTCCACCACCATCTGTTCCTGGAGCATACAAAGGTTGGACTGGAGAGATTGCATAGCGATTCATAAACTTACTCCAACCTTCAATATTTTTTGGTTCTTTAAACTCTACACCACTAACATCAGTAAGAATAACATTAAAGTCAACAGCATCTATAGTTTTCTTTGTCTTTTCATTGAAATTGTCAGTACTCTTTTTATCATATGAAGCAATTTGATCTGCGCTAATAAGTTGAGTTGAAGCACCTTTATCTGCTCCACTGAAAACTACAGGTCCATATTTCTTTCCACCTTTTATTTTGAAACTCTTTTTAACTGTACCATCAGTAACAAGTTTTCCGTTTTTATATCTATTGTATTGAATATTAGTTCCAATGATTTCAAATTTACTTGCGGCGAGACCTTTACCACCTTTAATAGTATCTGCCATTATAAATTTAAAATCAAGTTCATACTCTTGCTCAGGGTATTCAGACATATCAAGATAGATTTTTCCATCTTTTTTGTCTTTGATGAACTTTGGTTTTATCTCAACCTTTTTCTTAGATCCTATTGTAGCCTTGGATTCAAGTTCATAGAATAACTCAAAGGTTGTTCTTCCGCCAATGGTAGACTTTTTGCCAACAGTAAACTCACCATCACCTTTGGATACAGAGACTCTAATATCATCATTATCATTTGAAGCTCCAATAAAGTCTGCAAAGATTACCGTTCCAGACTTCTTAGATTTTGATGCCTCTTCAACGGACTTGCCTTTCAAAACTCCAAGTCCCTGTTCAACCTGAGTAAATCCTGCTTTCTTTGTATCAGAAATTTTTGCAGTAACTTTATACTTCAAGTTCTTTTTGATCTTCTTGTCTATTCTATACTGCGCAGTCTTTTTATCCTTTTCAGGTTCAACACCCTTCAGAACAAAACTTTCCTTCCCATCTGTAGATTCAAATAAAAACTCAAGGTACTTGAGGTTCTTATCACCCTTAGTTCCTTCACCAAAAACAAGAAACTCTACATTTTGATATGCACTAATGGTTGTTTCTTTTTTAGGTACTTTAGATACTTGGTCTATGAAAGACTTATATCCATTGTACTTAACTGGATACCAAGTCTCTTCTGCTTTTGGTTGTCTGGTAGTCCACATTGGAGTTGGTGGACACTTATCAAATACAATAGCAGGTTCTTGAGGAACAGGAACTGGCGGTGCTTCAATTGTTACTGCAGCACCTAATGGATTTTCACACCAAGATTTCTTAGAAATAACATCTTTAGTGCCACCTTCTTTCTTAGTAATTTTAATTGCTAACAACATTGGGTTGTTTTTAGCAATAGGTCCACCATCAATTTGTTCCAACTCAGCACGAATTCTATAATCACCTGCCTTAAATTTTCTATTGAATACTTGCTTACCTTTACTTACTCCAGAACTGAAACCTTTTACATCAAAAATCTCTTCATCTCCGCCTTCAGTAGTATTAAGCAATCCCTTACTCTTATCGTCTATTGCCTTTCCACCAATGGCTTTATTTCCGATATAAATTTTAACATTATCATCAACAGCAACCTCTATATCATAAGTTCCATCAAAAGGGAAGTTGATTTTTTCCCATCTTATAACATGAACACCCGCATAAGATTCTTTCTGAGCCTCTTTTGTATTAGTATCAAATGGAGAAATGCCATACTTATCACTAAAGTTTGCATCCTTTCCTGCTTTTGGATTAGTCTTCCATAACTTACGATCAGCTTTATCAATGTAACTAGCAGTATCAAATATATCTTCCTTGGTAATCTTTCCTAGATCAGATTTTTTTTTATTGAGAACAAAAGTCAAATCATACGTGTTTCTGGAACCATCTTTTGTTTTCTTTTTATTAAAAGATTTAAATACACCTTCGCCTGCTATGATTTGAATATCATCATTGTCATTATCTGATCCTAGAAAGTCTGCAAAAATTTTATTTCCCGTCCCCTCACCAGCTTCTTGAGAATCTCCTTTCTTAGATTTGAATAAACCTTGTTCAACACCTTTATACTTTGAAGTATTTTCACTTGCCTTAACATTGTAAACAACATTAGGTCTAATCTTTACAGATTCAACTCTCTCCCATTGCAAACTACTTCCCTTAGATACAGTTCCCTTAGTTTCAAAAGTAATCTTAATATTTTTATCGCTACCGTCAGCATCCAAAAGACCAATCTCATTGGAAGTAACCTTTGGAGTTCCTGCACCAGATGTGGCACCAATAACTTTTATTGGCCCATAACTTTGTCCCGCTTTGAATGATCCCGATGCTTTTACTTTTTCTTTTTGAGGAAGTGAACTTGAACGTTTGAGAGAAACATTTGATCCTTCAGCAGGAATCTTAACTTCTTTAGCAGCAACGCCTGCAACACCACCTTGGTCATCAACATCCATTACAAAATCAATTTTTCCAGTTCCAGATCCAGTAACATCTAAGTAAATGTCCTTTCCTTTTTTAACAAACTTAGCTTTGACTGATGAAGAAAGACTGGATTCTTTATTTACATCTTGATTTTTCTCTCTTGCTTTGAATGTAAATGAATCCTTTCCATCTTCAGAAGTAAAAGTAAAGAATATATTATCTAAGGTGTCCCCATTCTTTCTTGCCTCACCCTTTACTGTAAAGTCAACAATAAATGGAAGCACTTTTGTTTCAGTAATTGGTTTGTTTTCCAAATCAATTCTGATAGTATGAAGTCCACCCTTAACATTTTTAGTGGTTGGACTTGGATTTTGATTAAATGCTTGTAAGTCAGAGACTTTCTCATTATCAAGATAAAGAGTTCCTATATTATCACATAGACCTCTGAAGATATAATCCCCATCATAGGGGAATATTTGATCCCACTCCATTGTAAAAGGAGTTGCTGCGAAATCAGTTCCAGGAACATTTGAAGGAGAAACTGGAGAAATCGCATAATCATTCATAAAGTCACTCCAGGTTTTTTCTGGTTTCTCCTGCTTAGGAGTTTCCGGTTTGCCTTCCTTTTCCAAATCTGGCGATTTAATTATTTCAAAAGTAAGAGTGATGTCTTTATCATCGTTATTATTATCATAAAACTCTATTTTTTTAAATGATACCTCAGGACTCTTTGCAAATACAGATTTTCCTTTAGCAGTTATAGGACCATAAGTTTCTCCACCTTTAAACTTACCTGTTTCATTTACAATCTCTTTACTCTTAGTTCTCTTTAGAGAAACAACTTCACCTTCGGCTGGAATTAATATTTCATTTCCAGCACTACCATCACTAAAAACTTTATCATCAACTTTTATAGTAAACTTTATTTTTCCAGTTCCTGTTCCATTAACTTTTAAATATGCTTTTCCATCTTTTTTAAAGAAGTTTGCACTCAGTTCTTGAGAAGATGATTTTGAAGAATCAACAGGCAATCCTATATTAACAGATTCACATGGATGAGATACTGGAAATACTGTTAAGGACTTATCCTTTGTTCCAGTAAGTTTGGATGGTTTTTTCATCCTCGTTGTCCACCAAGGTTTCTTAAGTTGGTTGATTAGTGTTTCATAATCTGCAACTTGTTTTGCAATGGGGTTTGCACTGGGATTTGTATAGAGACTTGGATCCCACTTTCCAACTTCCTTACCACTGGCATCATAAAGAGTTCCAAAGTTGGTGCCAGGTGGGCAAACATAATAGTCTTCAAAATCAGATTCCTTATCAAATGTCTCTTCTTTTGTTGATATTTCACCAAGGAATGCTTCAAAAGTAGCACCATTTCCAAAGTAGCATTTGTCAACTGCTTGAACTAAAGGTGGGTATTGATATCCATAACCTTTATGAACAAGGTCAACTCCCATAACAGATCCATCTTTTCCAACGATAATGTTTGCTTTTGCCCCAACTCCACCACCACCATATATGTTTAGGACAGGTTCTCCGCATTTGATAGTTGCTTTTAGACCATCACAGTTCGCACTTGATTTTGCAAAATCTGCGGTAAGAGCATTAACGTCATTAATATTCAAATAGTTAACATTATTGTCACCATCAATAGCAACAAAAGTGGTTCCTTGATTTTGTTGAGCGTAATTATTTGCTTCACAAATACTTAATCCAGTCACATAACCAAGAGTGGGATCAATATATCCTATTTGAATTGCATCCGTACCAGGAGCCCCAAATATTCCACCACCAGATAACTGAATTTGTTTTGCACTGTTATCAGCTTGTGTTGCATCAGATGAAGGATTGCTAGCACCAGTTGATCCAATAGATACTCCAGTTGGGACTGTTGAAATTCCAGAAACTGCAGAATATACTTGTCCATCAATAATCGGATAATCAATTATTGCGTTGTCTGGAAATTTAAAACTTATCTTGCTCGTTAAGAAATCAGTAATTGCCTGAGATACACTTACAGTATTTTTTGGCAGGGTATATACAGATGGGGGATCTGGAGTTATACCTAAAACTCCAGCAATAGATGTTTGACTATAAGTTTTATTGCCTGGATACTTATAGTGAAATACGTTTGTAGAGGCAACTCCAACACTATCAAGTTTCTTTACAAAATCATCAGCTCTTTGTAAGATAGATCCTTCACCTCTACTTAAAATTAGTATGGGTGGAAAAAGTTCTTTTTGTAGATGTAGGTCAGGAGAATATGAATCATATGCTTCTTTTGCTTTTTCTGTTGACTCAAAATCAACCTTAGCTTCAGCTCCACCAACTACAGGATCAATACCAAAAGCATTATATATTGAAACCTTTGTATTAGGAACAAGGCTGTCAGAATACTTATCAAGTTCGTTCTTAATATTCCAAGCAATGTTACTTGAAGAGATACATCCTTTGATTATTCCTGGGTCTACTCCAGCATCATTTAACCACTTCTTGTTTGTTATTAATAAGGTAGATAAGTGAGCACCAGAACCGTGTCCATAAAGGATTATATTGTTAGGATCACCACCATAAGTAGCAATATTATCACGAACCCATTTGACAGAAGCTGCAATGTCTTCTATTTGAGCAGGAAACTTTACTCTGTTTTTATCATACCCATTAAAAACACCATCATTGTTTGGTGGAGGTGGTGGAGAAACTCTATACTCAACGTTTACAAATATACAGTCTCTTTTTCTAAAGAACTGTGCCTTAGATCCAAGAAACTCATCTTTATTTTGATCTGTTGTCCAAAAACCAGCGTGAATACCAATTACGACTGGTCTATTATTATCTCCCTGTTTTTCGCCAAAGTGATAGACATCTAGTTTTGCTATAAGGTTATCATCAATATTATTAACTACAATAGCAAAATTCTGGTCATTTAAATTGAAGCTGTTGCTATCTTCAACTAAAAGTTTTTGGCCATTATCGAATACATCAAAGTAAGGACTATTACCAGTATCTAAAATTCCTCCAGGATTTTCAGTTAAGTTTTCAAAGTTATTGAATATAATACCCTTTTTAGTTGAGCTTAAAGAATTTCCAGCAATAATAACATCTTCAATCTTGAGTTGAAATTCTTCGTACTGAACAGAATTTTTCTTATATTCTGCTTGGTCTAGAACACAAAGTTCTAATCCATTTTTTCTAATGACCCATTCAACAGGGGGTAATTTCTGCCCTGCCTTCTTAGACATTGCTTCATTAAGATCTTCAAGATTATCATATCCAGTGTTTGTTTTTCCAGTATAATAAAATTCTAAAGGACCATATACATTTCCCGATGCGTAATTCGATCCATTAACATCCTTTTTAGGATTATAAATTGCTTCAAATAAGAGAGTATCATAACTATCCTGACCAGTACCATCATTTTCAAAAGTAAAATTGTTACCATTACTTTCAGATTGCGTATTGGGAACTACAGAATTTTTTGCTGTAGTTGGTATTTCAATCTTGCTAACAGCACTGGACTTGTTTAATGTTTTAATTTTAATTAAAACTTTCTGAGGTTTAAAACTTCTAGTATTAACTCTCAGATATACCTTACCCGCATCCCCCTTAAAGAAATATGCGCTAACGTTCTTGTTAGAAGTTGGCCAGGAGTTCCAGAAATCTGTTCCGAACAGAACAGGTCCATAAATTCCTTTACCATATCCGATATCATAACTGGTGTTGAAGGTAGCAGTAGCAACTCCAACCGTAGGAACGCCAGAAGAATTATCAAACTTAACAACTAAATCATCCTTCCCCTGAATAGGAATTCTGAGCTCTGAACCTTCCCAGTTTCCACCACCAGAGCATATACGATTAAAATTAACCTTTACATCAGAATTATCTTTACCTTCAACTCTTAAATAATGCTTATCATCAATCTTTATGAAAGAGATGGAAGCATTAGCGTCTAAGCTAGTGTTATAAGCAACGTTAAGTTCAGAGAAAACTTTTGCCATTCTTTAAATTATCTGCTGTCTCTTTTTTTAATATTTATTGCCACTATTTGTAAGTTACTTTAGGACTATCTTTAGTGGGCTGAGCAAACGGTTTCTCACTACTAGTACCAACTGGTTTTGGATTTGCGGCACTTTCTGCAACACTCACTGGATTTGGTTGCTGTGACTGTGGTTGAGCAGCACCACCACTCTGAATAGTATAGTAATCAGATACTGCACAGTTTGGTTTTAAATCACAACCAAACAGATTAAGTTTTATATTTTCAAAGTTTAAAGCACCAGCAATAGATCCCGTTGGGTTATCAACAATACCCTTAATACTTGCCAGAATAGATGAACCTTCGGAAATATATTTCTGAATGTCAGAAAGAAATTCGTCTGCTGCTTTGAGTGCAGCATCAACTCCGCTTTGCATATCTTTCATATTAGCACCAATCACAGAACCAACCATTTCCTCTACTGCGCACATTTGAATATTATTAACATTGTTATTTTCATCTAGGTAAGCTTTCTGTTGCTCTAGTTGATTGTCAAGAAAATTTTGAATTTGTCCGCAAAGATTATTAGTAAGTTTGCTGTAAAGACATTTAATATTTTCAGTAATGTTCTGCTTAATATCAGCATATTGATATCTTCTATTTGGAGGGACTGCTGGAATAGTTTTATTAAGAGATTTATGAACTTGTTTCAAAACATATTCCATAATCTTATCAAAAATTATTTTCATATACTTTGCAATCTCACAAGCAAAGTTTGCAATCAAATCTTTTATCTGTTGTAACTTTGAAGAAACAGCATCAACATATACAATCGCGGCATTTAATACTTTATTAATTTCTGCGGTTAGATTTTCAATTGCAGTCTGCATAGCTTTCATGGCAGACTGAACTGGATCGCAAGTAGACATCATCACAGTCTTTTTAATATAAACTTCTTGCCTCTTTACATCTGCATTACTTGCTTCATGGACTGCATCAACATTTTCTTTAGTTGCTCCGGGAGATGGAGTTCCTGCCGAAGAGTTTGCTGCTTGACATCTTGCAGCAATACCAGCGGCTACCTTTTGCTGAACATATTCATCTCTTTCATTTCCAGTTAGACCTTTAGCATCCGCTTCAGCAAGAGCACTTTGTTGATCTGCAAACTGCTTTGGTGAGAGAGGTTTATCCGCTCTCAGTCCATACTTATTAACCTTAACGCCAGCAGGGACTGGAGCGCACTCTTCAGACTGTTCCGGAGACTTTGGTTTTGTAATTACAAGACCTTCATCGGGAGGTCTTGGTTTTGCTGTTCCCTGTGGAGGATTCTTACCATTAGCATAACCACTAGTTGGTGCAAAGTTTGAACCATCATTACCAATAGAAGTTTTGAGAACAGTCTGGGCATTGTTTCCAAGAATGCCCATAATGACTGGAACTTGCTGCTCCTGCCCATCAAGAAAGAAACCAAAGACAAACATTCCTTGGCGAAGGTTTGATGTTTGTCCAGAATTAGCTTGACCACCACCAGCAGTGATGGGATACATCACTTGTGCCCAAGGAAGCTGGTCTGAAGGTATTGTTGTCTCTTCTTTATCGTGAAGACCTATAATGCGAACTTTGTATCGCTTACCCCACCCAGGAACTTGATCTTTGCTTTCAAATTTACCGGCAATCTGATTATCTCTCCAGGTTGAATCGTCAGCAATCTGACCAATCCACCAGTTAAAACTTGCCCCTAAAAATCCTGGATTGAATAAAGTTCCTTCACTCATCAGTCGTCATACACTCTACATTCTAGAGCATTTGGATTATCGTTACAATAAAGTTCTAAACCAGTTGGATCATGATGGTCTTCTGGATGAGTTTCAACCCATCTCTGAAGTGCCGCTAACTCATCCTCAGCATGTCTTCTAGCCTGTGATGATACCATTGAATCATCAAGTATTTTTTTGTCATGCTCAATATGCTTTTCTACACTGTCCATAATAGTGTGTATTATAGTATTAATTATTTAGAGTGGTATTGGAGATCCTTTTCTACCAACAGAGTCTCTAACCAAAGTTAGTTTTGTATATCCACCAGTTTTTAGATTTATATAGTGACATAATTCAGCAACAACATAAAAACCACCAAACTGTTCGTCCATGGTTTGAGTTTTTTTATCAGAAAGTTGCGGAGTATCAATATAAACATAGTCTCCCGCATGAAAACTAAAGTCCCCAGTGATTGTTATTGTAACCTGAGAAGAGAAAAACTGGTTATATCTCATTACAGATTGATTCAAAATATTTCTTGGATCAAAGTTTTCTTCTTGAGACTTTTGTATTTGTTGATCGGTGCTTCCGCTTGGCATAGATCCACAATCAACTAAAACATATTGCGTTCTTGAAAAGTCTTTACCATCACCAGTTCCATCAAACTCTTTATTATACTTTGGCAGTTCATTTCCTGCTTTTTTTAGATTTTTCTCATTTGCTTTATCACCAGTTTTAGTGTTTGGATAGACTATTTCATAGTAACAATTAAAGGGATTGAAGAGAACTGTTCTAGTAGAATATGTCCCCACTTCAAATTTAGATCCAACATTGCCAGCAGCGGTATCAATATTATACTCAAGTATTTTTCCACTATATTCGGGAGGAACATTTACTCCTCTACCGTCAGGCGTATCATTATATACCAAACTCTTATACTTTTTCTTACCACCGTTTAAATCTGTATCGGACAAAAGACCTTCAACTGATTTGAACTTGTATCCATCAGACGTTTCAAATAAGAAATATCCAGCAGTATTTCCTAGAGATGATGCTTTAGGAACTGCTTTTTTTGCCAACCACAATAGAACATAAAAAGGTCTTCTATTATTTCCAATAAAATTATAGTTATTAACAGTCTCTTCAATATCTAACTTTTTTGTTCCTTCATCAACCTTTAAAACATCTTTTAAAATCTTTCTTACATGATCGGATATTTTTCCATCAAACCTAGTATTAACAACACTTTTATAATTAAAAATAGATTCTCTAGAAACAAGATTTAAACTAGCCGCAGATTTTACAACATCATTATATATTGGTTTAACATTATCAACATATAATGTTAATTTGAGTTCAACTTTTTTGGGATCCACTAATGTTAGACCCACCTTTTCAGTACCAACAAGAGGAAGTCCCTCTATGACTGTTTTAAAACTCCCGTCTTTTTCTACACTTTTTCCAGTTTCCGCGTAGATTAAATCAACTTTTACGGTTGGACTTAAAACACTTTCATAATAATACAAGTCAGTAATTAAAGTTGATATATCTACTTTTGTGTTTTGATCATTAGCAACAACAAGACACTGTGGAATGTCAAAATCTTTAACCTGAGCTGAAGTTATTGGAGTGTCTGCCATTTTTAAGTTACTTCTTATTACTATTTACTACACATAAAGAATATCTTTAGAAGGATCTTCAGACTCACTACCACGACTTCCACCACTCATTCCTCCAGTCATTATTATTTGTGGTGGCATAATAGTCACAGATCCTTGCTCTGGAACATAGTATGTATAATCTTCCTCGCTTTCTACATATCCATCTTCTGTATATTGACTTAGAATAGAAATCAAACTCTCTGCAGCATTTTTTCTTTGAGTTGCAGTTTCAGTTTGATTGATTATATCGTAAAACTCTCTACCAAAAGAACTTACAGAATCTGCATCAATAACATATTCATTATCGTGAGTAAGTCCATAATCAGTTTTATTAACAAATCCACCTTCTTTATATGCAACGTGAACGTGATCACCGTGACTACCAGACTCTGGAGTTCCTGGTTTTCCATAAAGAAGTTCTACAGGTTTAACATTATTTTTTGTATTAAATTCTCTAACTTTTGCTAAAATTTTCACTTGATCTTTTGGCCAATAACCACCAATATCAATAGCACGATCTACATTATGCCAGGACCGATAAGATCTTTTAAAAGATCCTCCAAAATCAGGATGCTCAGATACTTGACTAAAATCTGAACCAGATCTTAAAGCTTTATACATATATCTACCAAGATCACCTGCAATTCTAGTTCCTACTGAATTTTTTCCATAAGTTCCACCGGTTCCAGAACTGATATTATCAATCATATTAGCAGAAGATTCTTCCTTTGAAATTGCAACAGATTGTGGAACCGCAAGTCCAGCATTTCCTGCAGTATTAAAAGTATGCCTTTTAAATTTAACCTCATTTACTTGTTGAGATTTATCTTCTGGAGCTATTGATGCATTTCTAAATCCAGTTGAGGCAACTAATTTTTTGATTGATATATCATCAAGACCTTCACTTTTTAATACAGACATCAACTGTGCTGGATTTTGTGCAAGTGTTATCGCATCTTTAGCTTGATTAATTTGAGAATCTGATAATTTTTGATTAATTCTACCATCAGTTATTGGAGAAAATTGACCTCTTCCATTAATAACATCAGTTATACTACCACTCTTAGCATCAAAAGTACCAGCACTAACCTTACCAGATTGTATTAGTCCAGCACGATTTAAAATTGCTCTTGCAACTAAAGCCATTCCAGTTTTTCCTTCTCCCCCTGCTTCTGCATAAACCATTCTTGTAAATAAATCCATTTCACCTGAGGATATAGACGCATCTTGAATTCCTTCACCCTCACCACCTTTAGGTTGATCCTCTCTACCACCAATCCTCAAAGAAAACTGATAAGAAAGATTGTCAATAATAGAACTAGCTGTATTAGATATTGATTCCTCCGCCGCTTTTCTTGCCCAGTTAGATATATCAATGCTTCCAATCTCATCACTAACAACAGTTTTTTTACCAGGAGATGTAGTTTTGTCCAGAATATTGTTAATAAAATTATTAAGAGATATACCAATAGCATTATAATCTCCGGAGGATGGAGAATCCCCCATTAGTATTTTAATAGATGTTTCAAGTAAAGGACTTAAAAAAGGGACACTTGAAACTACATTATAACTTCTGGTTATAAGTTGATTTGAATTGATGTACTTTGGGTCTTTTGGATTTGGAAAGAATGCATCAATATTTTTAAGTGTCGGATCACCCTTATATTGACTCAAACCATCAGCATCAACTCCAGGAACTAGTGGTGAAGTAGGAATATCAGTAACTCTAGAAACTTTTTCTTTCTTTACAGTTCTTCCAATAACACCACCAACAATTTCACCAGCTCTGGTTACTTCACCACCAGAAGCATAACCCATTGCTTTTGTTGCATCACTTCCAAACAAACTTCCAAAAGAACCTCTCTCTTTTGCAAGAGTTCCGAAACTGAGAGTATTTACCATCTCTCTTATTTGTTCTCTTATTCTAGCATCAAACTTTCCAAGGTTTTCTCTCTGACGTTTCATTCCTTCTGCGTCACCCTGAAGGAACATTACACCATAGTTGATGAGTTCTATAGCATATCTGAACGGAGCACCGACAACATCTAATAATGTTCCCAATCCATTCAATAAGAAGTTTGTAAACATCATTCCAGGTCTTACAAATGCACCATAGAATGAAGATTTAATGAACCTCATAAATGGGTTCTTATCATTTTGTGCTTCTGAGTATGCTATGTCAGCATCCTTTTGAATCTTTGTAGTAAACTTACGAAGTTGAAAAGCACCTTCTCCTAGTGCAGATGATAGAAGACCTACACCAGCAATAATACCAACAGCAGTTGCAGAAGATATTCGTGCAGCACCATTGACTGCTGCCTGCTGTGCTGCTCTTTGTCCTGCCTGTTGAACAACTCTATCTTTTACAAGATCAACTGCTTGTTGTCCAGCAGAATAGTCAGCATCACTTTCTGCAAGATCAGAGAATATCATTGCAGCAATGAACATAGAGTTCATCACTTTGTTTGCCATATCCAATGCTTTATTATAACTCTGAAGCCCCTTGTCTCCACCTAAAAGTTTCGCTTGCTGCTTCCCAAAATCAACAATCTTATAAACTTTATCAACAAAAGTCACCATTGCATTTAATATAGAACCAGAGAAACTTACAAGAAAATCTGTTGCTTGCAATCCAAACTGCAACACCCCCTTCAACTTTGGAAGATGTGGTAGAAGTTTAATTACAAAAGCACCCAATAGAGTTTTAAAAATAAAGTTTTTAATAACATCTAAAATACCAAGTCTAGCGACAGGTATTTTATTTGACACTTGTTTTTCAGTTTCATCCTCTCTATGTTCTATTCTTTTTTCTTTCTCTTCAAATCTTTTTCTCTCATCAAGTACAATCTTTTTCTTATATGCAACTTGTCTAAACTTATTTCTCTCACCAACAAGTTTTTCTACACGGACAACTTGCTTCTGTATAATAAAAGAGGTTATTAGTTTTGGTTTGATATATGCCATATATTATCCTCTTGCGTAACACATATCTTGTTCCCAGTTTACCTCACCACCAGAAGATCCACCAGAAGAAATAGGAAGCGACATTACAATAGGAGGTGACATTACAAAAGTATCCCCACTATTATCAATAACAACTTCAGGTCTTTGGTCCAACTTTCTTCCAGTGTATTGACTTAAATGATTTATAAGTTGGGAAGCTGCTTCTGTTCTCTGATTATCATTTTCAACTTGATTTATCAAACTAAAAAACTTTTGACCACCAAAAAGTTCAACAGAGTCTTTATCAATAACATATTCGCCTTTATGAAGCAGTCTTACTCCTCCTCTTAACGTTGGACCACCAGATATTCTTCCTGGTTGTATTCCACCACCCAATCCCAAAACACTTCTCACTTTAGCTGATCCACTAAACTCTCTTTGCCCAATTGCACCAGACCCACCCCATTGAATGCCTGGAATATCAATAGCTAAATTAGAACCATGATACCCACGATCTCCAGGTCTAAATTCACTACCAATTATAATTCCGGATGATTGTAATGCTTTTTTTGCTTTTTCTTTATTTTCAATTGTAGAGAAGGCAATATGATCGTGATAATTTTTAGGTAATCCGTGCCCTTTCAATTCAAAATTGGGATGATTTTGATCTCCAGTAATATACTCTATCGCATTGAACAATCCGGGACTTGATGGTTTGTACCTAGATTTATTTTGAGTTAATGGTAAAGAAACAGGTTCAACTTTAGTAAAAGTTCCCTGTTCACCCCTTTGAAGTGCAGCAAGAATTCTTGCAGATTGTTTCCAACGATCACCCTCCACTCCCCATCTAATATATTTGTATGAGTCAGATTTTAATTGATCTTCAGTTCTGCTTGGATCCATAAACTCATCAAGTAATCCATATTGTTTAAGTTCTTCTTTAATCCATTTAACCTGTTCAGCATTACTTGCAGTTTCTAATGGTTTACCTAAGAATTTTTCAGCTCTAGTAATTCGGATTCTATTCCAACTAATGAGACCTTTATTGACTCCAGCACCATCATTTAAAATCCAGGGAGTTCTTTGACCTTTCCATGCCGATTCTGCTTGAACATTTCCCGCAAGAATTGCAGCAGCAAGCATAGGAAATCCCTCTGCCATAAACAATCTTGCCCCACCAACTGCATCAGTAGCATCGCCACCGCCAGTAATTTCATCACCTGGTTTAGTTTGAATTTTACCAACTGATACACCTATCATTGGAGTAAGTTGAACTTGAGTTCTAAGTAAATTCAGTATCTCACTCATTTTATCTTTTAACGAATTACTAACTTCTCCCTCTATAACTGACTTTAATGTATCGGTATCAATAACAGAATTTAACTTTTGATATGCTAGGGGATTTTGTTCGTAAATACCAGACATCAAAAATGAAGTCAATGAATCACTTGCGTTTTTATAATCTTTTGATGTAACCTTATCGCCCAATAATGATTTTGTTGTCAAAGACATCAAAGATCCAAAAGATACTATATTAGAAATACTATCATATGAATTGGTCATATATTCATACTGATTCATTCTTCCAGTTTCATCTGTATTTGGAAAAACTTTTGCTAAAGATTGATAACCACCAACTGCAGAACCAGGTTTGATAGCGCCAGGTTCTTCCTTTAAAGTTCTTGGTACAGTAATTTTTTTCTCGTTCTCTTCTCCAGTATATCCACCACCAGCAAACTTTTTAACAACCATCCCACCCTTATAATATCCCATATCTCTTGCAGCCTTTTCTCCATAAAGACTTCCAAAAGATCCCGGAGTTTGTAACTTTGAAGAGACTCCTTTCATTCCAACAAAGTTAAACAAAGGTGAAAGAATAGAGAAATGCTCTCTAATGCCATCACGAATTCTTGCATCAAACTTTCCAAGGTTTTTGTTTTGTTGTTCTAGTCCTTTTCTATCATCATTGAGTTTCATATAAGCAGCACGAATCAACTCAATACCATATCTAAATGGGGCACCAACAATATCAAACAGAACGCCAGTTCCATTTAATAACCAAATGGCAGGACCAAGAGTTGCTTGCATCCATCCAAAAAATCCCTTTTTCAAAAATCTAGTCACTGGATTTTTATCTTGAGATGCTTCAGTTACTTTTCCACCAAGCCAACCTTGAAGTCCTTTACCAAGTTTTTTAATTTGAAATGCACCTTCACCTACTGCAGAAGCAAGAAGTCCTGTGCCCAACACGATACCAGCGGCACCTAAAGGACCAACAGCAGTTCTTGCTGCTTGTTTTGCTGCTTGATTTCCTGCTTCTTTTACAAGAGTATCCTTAATGACATCAATGCCAGTATCAATTGCCTTTCCTGAACTTACAGATGCCCTACCAACTCCACCAAAGTCAGTGAACATCATACCAGCAATCATAATAGAGTTCAAGAGTGAGTTTGATTGATCACTCAGTTTATCAAAAGACTTGAGAGCATCTTCTCCACCAACATTTCTTATAAGTATTCTTGCGTGGTCGGCTGCTTGATATCCTTTATCAACAAAGGTTATCAAACCATTCAAAAGTTTTCCACTCATATCAATGATAAAATTACCTACATTCAATATTGCAGATACAACATTTGTTAATTGAGGAAGATATTTTAAAAGTCTTACAGTTATAAATCCCAAAAGAACATTAACAATAAACTTTTTAAGTGATTCTATGAACCCAAGTTTTCTCCCAACAGATCTAACTGGTTTCCCAAGAAATCCAAGTTTTCTTTCAAGTAGTCGCTCATAGTCAATACTTCTTTCTCTTTCAGAATTCTTTCTATTATTATCTGCTCTCTTTTTTTGAGTTATTAGAGAAGACTTGACAAGTTTCTCCTTCGCAATGAACTGTTTCTTTATTGATTTTAAAGTTCCAGTTAAAGGAGAAACTAACGGTGCCATCACTTAATACCGTAAATATTTTTTTCTCTTCTAGAGGATTTGCCAGATGCACTAAACTTTGGAACAGATGGTTTTGCGCCACTACCTCTAGCACCACCCATTCCACCACCAGCAACTTGTGGTTTAGCAACTACTTTTGGTACAGGTTTAGGTGTTGGTGTAATTGGTTTTCTATTTGGAGAGTTTGTTCCCAACCTTGCTTTCTTTGCTGTAACTGCTGCTTTATAATCTTTGTAGTACTTACCATCGGATGACGAATAATATTTTCCCATGGCAGATGCCT
>Ga0194115_10003149_pt1 | contig 18734 bp, 21 predicted proteins | sample TA2MahsurfametaG_3_FD_148656 | JGI IMG/M metagenome (GOLD analysis project Ga0194115, IMG submission 148656) | Freshwater microbial communities from Lake Tanganyika, Tanzania - TA2015002 Mahale S4 surface | ecosystem: Environmental > Aquatic > Freshwater > Lake | place: Tanzania: Lake... | reverse complement strand
TCAAACCTATTTTTATCCTGCAAGAGTTGTGTGACGGAGAGTGTGGTTTGAGTAAGACGACTCAAGACCTACGACACATACCTACGAGTCAACCAAGGCAGGAAGGAGTACGAGTCATTTCAACAGTTTCCTAGCTCTGCTAATCGTGGGTTGCTCCACACGAGCAGAACCTCGGCAATAAGTAACGGAGGAAGCTTCCTGCAAGCCTCTTGGTTTTCTTCATAAGCCTTCGACGAACGTTGAAGAGATCATGCGCTAGGTGACGATCATTCCTTGCCGATGGAACGGAATTCAAGAGTCATCGACGATCCCTTCGGCCAATGCATATAAATAAATGTATTCTCGCAGTGAGGAACTGCACGACGAAATGTCTCATGCCACTTATTGTTACCGGTCAGCGGCTCTTACAGTGAGCGACTCAACAAAATTCAACCTTCTTTTTTTTCTCCACCATGCATCCTTCCTCCGAGTTTCGCCTTCCTTCATTCCGAGGCTTTCAGGCATGAGACTCAACCTCAGACTTCTCAGATCCACTAATCGATTGCTTGTTCACCATGAAAGCGAAGTCTTCAACTTCTAACCAGTGTCTCTCGGGGACATGCAATAGACAATCACAAAGTCTATTGGAATCTGCGTGTCAGCCTCGAGTCGCGGAAACCCAAGACTCTCACGATTTCGGTATCCCAGAAAGCTTATCCAAAGCGATGCCACGCATCTACAAGGTCGCCCTACGCCCACTGGATCTAAGTTTTGGAAGAGTTCGAGAAAAGGATGAATCTATGGAGCTTCAGCGGGCCGCCCGGCACGTAGCTCGGATATCCGTCGTAGCTACTCAGAAGGCCGTAGCTTCAGTTTGTTTTGTAGTGAAGCGACCTGGCTGTGTCCTTTGTTACGAACAAGGAATGGCTCTCAGCGAACTTATTTCAGAGTTTGCTGATAATCAAGTAGGTGGATGGGCGGTTGTGAAGGAAGTCAATGTTGACAATGAGGGTCTTTTGAACCTGTACCAGACATACTTCAGATTTCCATTCTTTCGCGACGAAAAGCTTGCACTCTATACAGCGCTTGGACAACGAAGAGTAGCGGTACTCCCCAATATCTTCAAATTTGGCGCCATGAAGAAGCGTTGTAAGGACAAGGGTATTGAAGGGAACATCGTCGGAAAGGGTGAAGGCATGATCCTAGGAGGGGTGCTTATCTTTGATCGTAAAGGAGTGATTCGACATGCCTTTCAAGAACAATTTGGCGCTGAACTAAACGTCGACAAGATTCGAGCTGCCATTCGGCAAGTTGTCGACGAAGATACATTGGGCTCCAGCTTCAGGACACTCGTCACTTCGAGAGAATAAACGGTAGATAACTGGAGACAAGATTTCTATATTTATTGAGTAATCTGTACGCAGCAATGATTAGCTTTCAACTCTTCTCTTCTTCTTGCTACGCTTCAGAGTACCGTCATTGCCGGAATACTCCTTTTCGATAGCCGCGCGCTCCTTCTTCAGTCTCTCCACCTTCTGCTTCAGCGGTGTCTTGCCTGTGGAATCATTTTTCTTCGTATGCTCAATCTCTCGCCTTCGGTTTGTCAAGGTCCCGACCTGAGCTTCAATCTCTTTCCGTCGAGTCTTCAAGGTCTCTACTTGAGCCTTCTTCTTGTTGATACCATTCTGCATTCTGCCGTACAAATGCGAGGCTTTTCTGCTCATCATTGTCTTGGCCAGCGCATGGGCTTCTTCTTCTTCCTTCTTTCGGTGCTTCTCAGCACGTTCTCGCCTAGCCTTAGGATCTTCCTCATCTGACTCGTTTTCGTCCTCGGAATCATCCTCCTCGCTACTTCCCTTAGATCCATCATTCTCCGATTCAACCTCCTCGATCTCGTCTGCGGGATCAGTGATCATGTCCTCCAGAACAGATTCTCCATTCTTGAGTCGCTCAATTTCTTCAGCGTATGCGGGCTTGTAACCCTCCTCATCATGGTCGACCCAAGGTGATAGATGAGGCGGCAATGAGGATCCAACAGAATATTTCCCAATGGGTAACAAGAACATAAAGTTTGAGCAGTCAAGAACCCACTGAGGTTGGATATATTCTCGTGACTTTGGTAAGGAGTCGTACGACGCTGGTAGCTTTGGTCGGTCAACAATATGGTGCGTGATTGTTGGATCGGCTGCATCCAATGGACTATTTGGACCTTCCCAGCCCACCTTTCCTCCAAAAGCAAGGCATACAAGTTCGAGATAACCACGGGGAACTTCTCTAGAGAGAAAGAATGTCAGTCCAGCGAAGAGACGTCGACGTTTCAGAGCGTCATCATCACCGGATATGGCTCCACCAGGAATTGACGATCGAGCTTCATCATCTGCCATACTTTGAAGAGCTGCCTTTAGCGGACCAGCGACATCGACGCCATCTTCCTCGTCTTCGTCGTCGTCACTGTCCTCATTGATATTGCTCAATGCGGCACCAACGCTGGTGATCAAATCTTTCTCCTTCTTGCGCTCTGACTTTGACTTCTTGGGAGCTTCTGAAGGCTTCTCATTATCACCGTCAACAGTTTCCGATACGGTATTCGTGATAGTACTCGTTGTTGAAGACAAAGCATTCTTCAGATTCCGCAGGTTGGCACCAAGAATGTAGCTCGTACTCCCCTTGACTTCTAAACCCGACGACTGAAGGGGATAGCGAACACCGATATCATTGTAAAGTTTGTAGAGTACGAAATGCAAGAGAGTCTCGTAGAACTCAAAGAAAGTTGTCATGACACGGTAGTCAACATCCTCTGGCATGAACTGTGTGAACGAGTGTGGCACGATCCAACGAATGGCAACGCCCTGGATCGTCGCTTCCATGTATATTCCCTTAACTGAGATGAAAGACTTCGTGATGCATGCCACGGTCGAACAGTAGGCTCCCCATGCAGCTGCCATTTGTTGTGCCTTGCTAATCACCTTACTCTTGACGGAGGTTGTCGTTGGTAAGGCGGCAAACAAAAATGTGAGGGTCAACGCATCATCCAAATCCGATAGGGCATCCAAAAATCGGGGGTAACGTTCTCGGACAAGGTGATGTAGGGTATATGTAGGACAAATGGCATTCTTCCGTAAGGCTTCGTCCTTCTCATTTCGACCGGCAGCACGACGGATCTAGAAACGAAACAAGGAAATTAGAATTGCAGACCAAAAAAATATATCAATCTGCCAGATACGGTAGCATACTACAGGGAAAGACGTACCTTCTTCATAAATGCACGGAATTCCCGAAACTTTTCCAACACAGGCTCGTGAGCAATCGCCTTGATATCCTTAATGTGGTAAAACGTTTGACCCTTCTTATTCCCAGGGACACGTCCACGAGGTTCACGTGGGTAAATTCCCTTCAAGATACAGAGACGACGAAAGTCCTTGATCGTGACTTGTAGCATTTTCAAGCATTTGGATCGTCCGATGAAGGTCGCCTCGAGACCAGCGTTGTTCTTTTTCTGCCGCTTCCCCATCCGAGAGAGCTTGCGGGTGGAACCCATCTTGGAGTGGCTCGCGGCCTTGATGGATTTCTTCTTTTCTCGGCCCTTGACACGGTTCCCCATCTTGACTCTATTTGACTAGTGTTTGTGTGTACTGTTATAGTAGAGACCGGATTGCCGATTGTCCCAATCGGAGATAATGTATGAGAGGTAACAATCTCGAAGAAATCTATCTTCTTTAGTTCGGCTTTGGTTGGAGGTGTGAACTATCCGTCTGCCATCCACCCGCGTTTGGTTATGGGCTTTCAGCGATAGGGTGGATGCATACATACCGGTACATATGTATAGCTCAAAGTCTGCTCCTCCTTCCAACAAGGGTGGGCCTTGACCTCCACGTGACAGGTCGGAGATGATCCTTGAAGAATATGCTTGCCAATCATCCAACGAGGCCGAAAACATCACGAACACGGCATCATCGAGGCTTCTTCGTCGAGTCTCGACAACGACACCCATCGTTTTTGGAAGTAAAATATCACCTATCCATCACTATGAACAGATTTGTCCTTTCTCTTTTCTTTGTGCTCGCCACTGTTGCGTCCGTCAGTGCCTTTGCACCATGCACGTCGAGGTTTGGAGTTCCTGCGCAACGAACAACGTCATCATCGCCCTTCGTTGAGCAACCCGCATCACTTCAAAGGCAACGACAGTCGGTGGCACAAGTTCAGACTATGGGACTCTTTGGTTTGGGTGCTCCTGAAATTGGTGTAATTCTTGTCGCTGCTGCCTTTTTGTTGGGTCCGGAAAAGCTTGCAGAACTTGGTAAGGATGCTGGAAAGATTGCTGGAGAGTTGAAGGAAGTCCCTAAGGAGTTCCAAGCAGGATTGAAGGAGGGAGAAGCTCAAGCTGCAGCTGCTAAGAAAAAGATTGAAGAATCCTCGGCCGAATAAATGCAGAATATTTCGATACGTCGTGGTGGCCGTCATCATTGTCAACGAGTGCCGAACCATGATTTGTGAACGACAGCAGTCGACGTACACATTATCCGGGGTCATGCTCGACAAGGTCATGAGAGGGTAGTTTCTTTTTTTTTTTCAGGACAGAGCAAGATTTGTACACATCGGTCTAAAGTTTAGTAGGACAGCTTTTGTTGAGGATTGATGCACGTGCACTTACGGAAATTATACCAAAATGTCCATATGCAACTCCATGTCGTATGTTTATCGTCGCAAAAGCAATGCATAGGGTTCCTTCCAGTGTTGACTCTTCTTTTTGCACTTCGTTTGGATGTGTAGAAGCAACGGCGTTCCGAACACTTCAGAAGTCAATAATCATACTGGTAACTATCTAGCCTCTGGGATTACGACCGTACTTTGGCTTAGTTTTCGGGACGAAATGTAGGCATACAATGACACATGACGATAGCCCTGGTTCATGATGATGGAATGTACTCAGATCAACGTGGATTGTGCTATCAGCGCCGTTTTCAAGGGAGTGCTATGGTGATGGTCGGTCTAAGAGAGCACCAATATTGCACAGCTAACATAGGTATGTCTATCGGTGATATATGGATACGCTGTATACGTATCCTAACGGGTATCCAACGTTTGTGACATCCACCGCCAACAACACGGCATCATCTCGATTTGGTTGAAGATGTCTCACGGGTGGAGAATGAGCAGCAACTTTTGCTGTCACAAAAACCGTCCCCACACCAACGAAAAACGAAGAACTACGATGAAGTTATCGAGGCTGATACATATTGCTCTGTGCCTGCTGTGCATGGGACTGTCGTCTAGTTTCGTACAGAGGCCTCCCACCGGATCATTGCAAACGACCAATCCACTAATTCATGAACGGGCATTCATCGGTACTATACATCCGACGGATCGATCTTTGTCACACGTGAGTCTATCAAGGCAAAGACGATCTGTGGCATCTATCCAGACTCAAGGTATCTTCGGACTGGGAGGATTAGAGTTGGCCATAATTTTGGCAGCAGGTGCCTTTCTCATCGGACCAGAGCAACTGGGAAGATTTGCAGGCCAACTCAAATCTGATCTACCTGATGAATTGAAGAAAATCCCCGAAGAATTCCAAAAGGGTGTCGAAGAAGGTGAAACCAATGCAAGAGCTCGGAATGCGAAATTGATGGAACTTCCTCCTCCTGCCGAAGGTGATGAATAATCATTCTCTCTGAATAATTGGAACTTGAGTTCCTAATGGCTTCATTGAGGCCGATAAAATGAACATCCGACAGGCCATTTCACGATTTCGGGCTGGTTTCACGCGCTTGCCTTCTTTCATTCTTTTTTGCGAACCAGTATCGACATCAGCACTAAAGAAGGAACGCTTGAACCTGACCTAGCTATAAGCCGCCAATATAAGGGGATAGAAACAGGATAGCTAGCCCTTTTTGTGGTGTATAGGAGCTGATCCTTGTCGGTTTCCCAGCGACTACACAATCCCTCTGTAAGGTTGTTTACGTTCATCCTCATGACAAAAGGTAGAGTAGGAAGGTTCAGGGAGATTTGATTCGATCAAGTCGAAGAGACTATAGAAGTTCCCACAAGATGTGCGTTGGACTCGTAACGCTTCCGTGATTCGTTTTCGCTCGACAATTTTTCGTCTTTCGAAATAATGTCACAAGCACACTTTTCCTACTACCCAACCCTCATATCGAGAACGATGTGGCATCAGTCAACTATCACGGTTTTCCTTTGTCTTCAGTTCGTAAAGGCTTCCACTCTCGCAAATCAGCGGTGTGTGAATGCATCCCAAATATCCCCCGGAGCGTTCGTCGTAGCTTCGACAGCTGGACTTTCAACGGTCAACACTGGCTCATCGGATCTTGACCTTCTTCGTTGTGGAGAGGATGGGATATTCTCAGTAGACTCGCCTGGACTGTGGTATTTTTATAGAGAACAAGCTATTCGGGACCTACAGGCGTCAACCTGTTCAAACGATACGAATTTCGCGAATCGGATTACCGTTTTTTATTTGGAGGATGGAAGTTGTGCCTCCCGTCAATGTATCGCGAGCTCTGCAGAGGATCAAGAGAATTGTGATTTTGGAAATGGAACATCTGTGAGATTTTCCACTACACCAGGTCTCTATGCCATTTACGTTCACGGTGAGGATTCAGAGGCTGTCGGTACCTTTGGATTATCATTCCTGGACGATTCGGCTCCACCCGATGGTTCGAGCTGCGAAGCCGCCTTGAAGCTTTCACATAACGGAACGATTCAAGGAACTACCGTCGGTGCCGAATATCATGAAGGATTGATTTGCGATAAATGCATTGAAGGGGGGCCATCAAACCCTGGACTCTACTTCAGAATTCCGGCTGTATCATCAGATATGGGAATCTCTATTTCGTTGGCTGGGGCGAATGATCGACTCTTCGATGCCAAGGTCTACACTGGTCCATGTGGTGAATTCGAGTGTAAGATGGTCAAGACAACAATCAAGGACAATGAACTCACGGCTTCGTGGTTGGCGGAAGAAGGCGAGTCATTCTACGTCTACGTATCGGCGGCAGACGATGGGACTAATGAAAATGTGACAGATCGCTTTGGAATCCTAATGATTCAGGAAGAAAAAAAGAGCGATGACCAAACGACAGCTTCGACAGCCTCGAATATGTCTTGGTCTGTACGTATATCGCTTGGTTTGTTGACGATACTTTCTATACGCTCCGTCTTCTAGGTTAGAAGGTGGTGCACAATACCAGCTAGTAGGCATTTCGGTGTTTTTCCTTACTCTAATGGTAGGAGGGTTGCTTCTTCTGCTACTTTGATAAAGTCGTTGATGCTTGATTCCACAAGTAGATATTCTTCGGAAAGCTGAATTTCAGGGATCTTTCGGCCTCGCATTCCGAGACTTGCAGTCGAGTCTATCTTTTCAATGCTTGCAATGAAGGCCTTGTATGTTGACTGTAATTCCTCCGCCATTGGTCCCTCATCTCCTCCTCGAACAATGACAAAACAATTCTTTCGGACATCGGAAAAGGGAGGTGTTCTCAAAAATGCCTTGACTTGAACAAAATCATCAGCTGCTGCAACGGGCTGTAAATCACTTAGTTGTTTCTGTGCTCGCTTGACACTTCGAAGAGCTGCGGGACTAGCCACTTTATTGGTAACATCTGCCAAGGCCGGATTTGGTATCTGAACTAGACCCATAGTTCCGATGGCGATTCCTTCACACCACTGTCTCCTCGATACGCCACCGGCGGCTGTAGAAGATGTCGGTGACGACCATGCTTCCGTAGAACGCATGAGGGCGAGTAGAAGAACAAATACTGACAGAATCATTTCGTGGGTCGGTCACTTTCTTGCGGTTGTGTGTGTGTGTTATGCGGAGCCCTGGTTCACACACAGTGGCCCACTTCTGGATGATCCTCACCATCGTTCTCTGCGTTGTTCGAGGATGGTGGTTCATTTTGATGAAGAACATTTTTTGCCGGCAACATGCGTCATCATGTTTATTCTACCATACATATGTGACTCGACTCACTATGATACGGTACCCACATGAAAATGGCGGTGCCAGCGCTGTGTGATTCCTACCGGCATGCTATGAAATACTGGCATACATACATACAGTATACATACAGTACAGTAAAAAACAACAAGGCTAGAACGAATTTTCGCGCGCAGTTGTGATCGAGATTTTTGGACCAATCCCGTCCTCCACCAACCAATGATTAGAAAGGTCGCACAGTGACACCGAGTTCCAATCCGTCTTCAGAAGTGATGACTCATGGGTTGGAAGTTGGAGGGTGCACCACCCCCCAAAACACACCGACGACAAACCTCTTTTCGCTGATCTCCTCAAGAATCATTCCGGTTGGTCCTATCTTCAACGGTCTGGCAACGAAAACTAGCATATCTCTTCTGTAGAGGAAGGAGGCATTGACTTCCCTTGTCCACGACTGCAATGAAAATGATGCGGATATGTTCTGTGCTGACACTCAGTCAGATGGTACTACCGACTACTGGATTCAACGGAGCTGTTCGATCTTCAAGTCGGGCAGTTACCGCCACGACGACCTCCTTGTTCTACGCTTCGAACAAGACGGATGCCTTCCTTGATTTTGGTATTGGTCGAGAGGATATTCCATCTTCCATTTGGGGGATTCTTGGTCGACGTCCTGAACGACCTCCTCCGCCTTCGGATGACTCAATTGATCTAGGATTTGCCTTTGACATGATGGACGATGAGGACCAAGAACAGGCCTACTGGGACTACGACCAGCAGTCACAAGAACCGTATCAAGAGGACAGGTACGAACAAGAAGGTTATGAACAAGAAAGTTACGAAGAGGAAAGCCCTGAGTCGTACAGTGTTCCAACGTTACAGATTCTACGATCGTGGACGGAAGAGTATATCCAGGGGGTGCACGAGGCAGGTGGAATGACACGAGTGTCTGCCGGAATTCAGGATATGCTGGCGGCGGAATTTGTCTTTACTAGTCCGTCGGTTGGTCCACTCAACAAACCAGATTATATCAAGCTGATGGGATACTATCAAAAGTGCGGTCTTGATCTTGCGACTGGAATCCCCGACCTACAGGTCTCGTATGAAGGTTGGCATGTCGATCCGGATCAACCATGGCGTATCTGGGCGATTGCTCGTTATTCCGGTACCCATCTTGGGACGGTTTCCGTCCCCGGTACGAACCTTCAATTGACACCAGTAAATGATGGTAAGCCCCGAGTCCGATTTACATCTGGACCGGAGGTCCAATCCTTCCTATGGACTCCCGATAAGAGGATTCTTTGGCATACCATGGGTTATGTCGGCGATGAATATACTGGATCGAACAAGGGATATGGAGGGATTGATGGTTTACTTGTCAGTATGGGACTTCCTACTCTCTACCTTGACGCGACGAGTCCCTTTCGTCGAGCGAAACGATTCTTTTCACAATTTCAGGGTGAGAATGCCGGGACGGCGGCCAGGACACAGACGCGGTTTGGTCGGCTTCCCATGTGGTGGAATGAACGCAAATCCTATGGTTTGAACATTTTCAAATAAAGTGGGATTATTTGTTGGGGGAAGAATCACATCCTCTCTCTCTCTCTCCTCTCCCTCCGTCGAGAGAGAAACCAAATACCCACATGGAATCGATGGGGATGTGTTCATGTGCATATATATTTAACGTATTTGTTGTAGGTAGTTCGCTCTGCGTGTGATGGTTCAAGTACGAAAAGACGCGAAGTGGGGGGGACTAAACTTGATAGATTTTACTTTGTTAGACCGAGTGACATTTTCTTCTAAATCAACAACGACAGTCCCGTATTGCGTTAACTGGAAAGGATATCATTCTATAGAGGGACCGTGTATCATGGAGTGAACCAAGGTAAGGTAGAATGGCGTTTTCGTTTGCACTGTTCGTTGGATTCATTCATTGATTGAACAGGGAGTGCCTCTGCGACTCCGAGTACAGTGTATATGTGCCAGTCCATTTCTTTCTATTCCCCCCGCAGGAATGGGTATCTTGCGGGTATTCTTTAATCCGTCCATGGTAACACCTTGAGTAATCCTACTGGAAGGAATTTTTCAGGAACCTCCGCCTATAAGTTTTGAATGGAGAAAGAACACACAGAGAGAAATGGGCGGGACGATGAATCAGTAAGAGAAAGAGGAAAAAACCAAACAATGGACAGATGGACGTGTTTTTCGCACATCTTTCTCCCTACCTGATATGCCTTGTATTCATTCCCGTATTCTTCCATTAGAAAGATTTCTTCCTTGTCCGATTTGACTTCAATCAAGTAATATAGGAATCCAGTCAATAGGAGACGATCTGCTGAATTCGTAGAAACAGAAAGTCCTAACATGATCATGAGTAACCCCGTATACATCGGATGACGCATCTGTGCATAAATTCCGGTCGTCTTGAGACTTCCAGACGTCGTCGGTTTGGGAAACGGAGATAACGAATCACTTCCTAAATCAGCCACACTCAAAACAGCAATCAATAATCCTGATAGTAACAAGAGGGGACCTAAGACGGCCTGTAGGGGTTCACCCAAGATGGGGACACCACCCAGAAGGATACAAAGAATTAATCCAGCTTGAGCTGCAAAGTAGACCTCCCCCCGAGTCCCGAAATCGGTACGTAAATTCTGAAGGACAGTCCCCATATCATAATCTAGTAAGTCTTGGATGGTCTGATCGACAGTACCGGTAATACCCGAAACATCAAACGACGGTACAGATAATTTGTCCTTATCAAAGGCAAGGTAACGTGACGTCGTCGTCACGGTCGAAGTGGATATTTTCGTAGTTCTTGGACCATAATAGGAGGGTGTCAACACGAAGGCCTCCACTCGATTGGAGGACAGGGTAGAAAGAAGACAAGAGACGATGACGAAGACGATCTTCATGATGATGAGTATCAAAATGACAGAGGCGGGGAGGGCAGGGGGGGGGAGCTTTCTTCTTTCCTTTTTACAAGATCCACAAAACAGGGAAAGTGATCTCCGCAATCTCAACAGTGAGCAGTGACTTTTCTTTCGGAAGGCCCCAAAAAAAGTCACGTGCTGGGGGTGGTAGAGTGTTCTCATGTGTCACAGTATTGTTTTGCATGGTATCTGAGTACGACACTAACAGTGGAGTCATCACTTGAAGGGAAATCAAAGGAAATCCAATCCATCACGCATCCGAAAGATCTGTATCCGACCCATTGGACCTGAATAAACCTCTTTGTCTTCAACGGACGAGCCAGCCGGTCCGTCCATTGCGATTTTCCCATGTGACCATGGAAGACAAAAACATTTTGAGACGAGTATATGATGGGCTTACTTGCGAAGAACGAAAACACTTTGATCGCCCGCCCCAAACACAGTCGTATACCTCACGATTTGAATGCTTAGACGGGATACCAGAAGTACTAGTGCCCTCTTTCTCAGCAGTACCGTACAGTACCTTTTTCGAACACAGGTACCCTCGTACTACTACTCCTAAGGAAAAATCTCCACTTTCCTTCTTCGTGGACTTTGGTTTGAGAAATACTACTGACGTTCTTGACCGAGTGTGGTTGCTTGGGTGGACTGGGTTCGAACGATCCTTCTACTATCACTTGTTCGTCCGTTTTTGGTATTCGAAGAAACATATCCCCCCACACACACATCCAATTTGAACAGGAGTAGTCGTCGTAGTAGTACAGATGACTCCCAGGGGAGACGATTCCGTTATGAGAACAACCACCACAACAACACCGAACACCGTAAGGTCTGCTCCTACAAGTACCAATCGATCCAGGTTCAATCTTCATATGTTAGAACCGGAACGTTTACAATCACAACTCAGTTTTGGTGCGGAATCCTTTGAGGTACGTTTTCGGGGTTTGCTGGTGGTCCTTCGTCTTCTATCACCCTACGCTGTATTCTCATCATGGCTGTTTGTTCTATGTTCTCCCATCATTGCCACACACTTCTAGAATTCACAGTCATCTCAATTGATATCAACCCAACTAGAATCATTGACTCAGATGGAATGTAGTACACAACAATCTCAGATGGAAGAGATTCCGACTCCTCTGAGTCCACCCCCTCCCCTTCCCTGGGCAAGACTCGTCCCTTGCGTGCCATCTGTGGACAATCCACCCATTGAACTCATCGTCGGACAACACGAATATTGGTTAGGACGGTCCTCACGGGGGATACAGATCCGACCTCGAAGATCAATGACAGGTGATGAGAAGGAAAATGCCATCTTGGATTGGGCCCATTCTACTATTTCCAACAAACACTGTCGGATTGCACAGATCCGACCTATGTCATCGATGGATGTATCCTCTTCATCATCAATGTCTAGGTCTCCATCAGTTACTAGTCGACAAACGCCTTGTTCGACACAAGTTGTCTTGGAGGATCATTCGGGGAATGGGACGTTCGTCAACCAGACTGTACACTTGGCGAAGGGACATCAAAGGATGCTCCATTCGGGGGATGAAATTTGTCTCGTCAATCCACACAATTTGCGCCGGAAGACCATATCGGCACGAATCTTACGGAATGTCCTTCAACAGTATACCTACGTCCTAGTATTGTCTAATCGAATCGTGAGGCCATGTGTCAATCCACGTGCCATGAATTATTCCGGGCGGAGACATCCTGACATCGGGGCGGTATCTCCACGATCCGCAAGGCGGATTGAAGCTCATTATGATATCCGGGAAATTTTGGGAGATGGTACCTCTGGTCAAGTCCGACGAGCGATTCATCGACAATCAGGGAAAGAATACGCTGTGAAGGTCATCTCCCTACGACAACATTTGGATCTCACTTCGATGGAACAGGAAGTCACAATGATGCAATCTCTCGATCATCCCTATATAGTCCAGTTAATGGACGTCTTTGTACATCCTGGAATCGCCATGTATCTAGTGATGGAGCTAGTGGCTGGAGGAGATTTATTTGATCGGATTGTTGAAAAGGAACGTTATTCAGAAGTCGACGCACGGCGTGTTATGAGACGATTACTGTCGGCCGTAGATTATCTTCATCAAACAAAGCAGGTTGTCCATAGGGATCTGAAACCGGAAAATGTCCTTTGTTCATCGCCCACTACTGTGAAATTGGCCGATTTCGGACTAGCGAAGATGATCCAGTCGGATGGACTCAAGACATTTTGTGGAACGCCCCAGTATTTTGCACCCGAAGTCTTACAACGACGGACAACAGTAGCTGGTTCCGGACGGTACGGAAAGCCGGCCGATATGTGGTCATTGGGAGTCATTTTGTACATACTATTGGCTGGTCGACCACCATTCGAAGCCGACCTAGATCCACTTCAAGCCTTTGATTCCTTGGATTTCGAAGATGGGATTTGGAAAGACATGCCACATGCGCGGGAGTTGGTCGAGCACATGTTGCGGTTAGATCCCAAGCGTCGAATCACAGTTCGACAAGCTTGTGATCATCTGTGGATTAATACGGACGATGGGGATACCCATGTCCATCCGTTGGATGATCCTACTGTGACGGGAAGAAAGCGTCTATTTTCGGAACATAGTGAGATGCAACAGATAGACGAAAACATCGAAGACATTGTAGACCAAGAGACGAGTATGACTTCGAATGGCCCCACGCTCTCTAAAGAGGAATTTGCGGCGGCTGCAACTTCTTTTCTTCGAGCTGAAAGTGTTCATTTCACTGATGCCATGATTGCAGATGACTGTCAAAATGAGACTAACCCACGCCATAACGACGGTATTTCCGATGCTATTGAAGGTGATGATCATATGGATGTCGACTCGGCCATCGGAAGTGGACTCAATCTGGAAATCGACTACGTGGAGACTCTTGATAAGAATAGTGGAGCTTCGGAAAGAAAGGATTTGTCCAGTCCAGATGTTGAACTGAAGCGTGAAGCGTCCGTTACGCCTTCCCATTGTGGGGATGATGACGTTCCACGATCCCCTCTAGCATCCATGAGTCTCAATGCACGAAGTAATTGCTTTCGGGCTCAGGTGTTGGGTCAAGAGAGCTCCAACTCAGAACGAAAAACGAATCAAGTCGCAGTGACTCCTACTCCCTCCAACATTCGCCCAACTCCGCTCGACAAGGCCAGGAATCACAATGACGATGCAAGTGAGGCTGAAGAAGATCCAATCATGTCTCAGTTCAGTTCAGAGCCATCAAGTTTAGACTCCTTTCCCGATTCACCGGCGAAAGATTCCGGTCGAGCCAGTGTACCAGAAAAGCCACCCCGAGTCGAAAGGGACAATGACCCTTCTAGTACGACTACGAAACGGAAGAGGAGCGACAAGATTGACGAAATAGATGAGCCTATCGAAACAAAGGGTGCTAACCAAAAGCCTGTGGTTCAGAAGAAGTTGAGTGACTGGTTTGTTGCTAAGAAGCCAAAGATTGCAACCAACAAATTCTAAAAGAGTCGCCTTGTTTGTCAGGTGATTCTATCGATTCGACCTATATTCAGTTGAACTTCCATTGCATGGAGCAGCGATTCTAGCGTTAGATATCTGAGTAGTCTCCGGAAGTTGAAACTGAAAGCTAGGCCTTTAATTTCACAAAATTTTAGCTGTGCCTTCGATTTTCCCCTTGCGTGTCATGTCCGTATCCAGGACATGGTCGGAGGGTTCACTCTTGTCAAATAGTAGAGAGTATCAAGATCCGAGAGTGCTGCCTTGTGAAGGGACTCCATCCACAACTGTGCGTTATCCAATTCATCTAAAAGTCGTTTTCGACCCATGCGATTTAGACGAAGGAAACAGGGTATCGTGTTTTGCGGACTGACTCTTTCAATACTGGTCGGCAACCACAAATGCTTCAAGGAGTAGTTGTCATCCATCAGTACCCGTTCAAGTGCCTCATAGGCTACCGTCGTAAGCATAGGATTATTTCCAAGATTGAGTCTTTCAATCGTATTATTTACTTTCAGCATCCCCGCGAATCGGACCACAGTTGGATCGTGTAAATTGTTACCCCGTACGTTGAGAGAGTTTAAAGTCGAATTATGTTCCAATGCCACAGCGAATCCAATGACAGTCGGATCTCCTAATTTGTTATTTGCCAAACTCAACCGTTCCAATGCCGTATTGGTCTGTAAGGATGCGATGAGGACACTACAGGTAACTTCTGAGATCCCTGTTTCATCGAGTGACAGTTCTTTGAGGGACGAACTGTTATTATGCAACCCCGTTGCAATCATGATCCCCCCTTCATCTCCAAGTGGATTTTGATTCAAAGTCAGCACCTGTAATACCGATTCTCTTGTCATTAGGAGTTGTTCTATCCTTCGACATGTATTTTCCTTTAGAATGTTTGCCGTAAGGTCCAAGGATGTCAAGGTCGTATTACTTCCCAAGGCCGCCACGATGACTGCTCCACAATCGTCTGGGATGGAATTGAAGGACAAATTCAATTGCCTACATGTCCGATTCACCGATAGAATATAGGCGATGGACATTCCACATGAAAAATCGAGTCCATTCTGTTCTAAGGACAGTGATTCAAGGATATGGTTGTCTTCCAGCATCATGATTGGTTCCGAGAGAATCGGTCCTAAACCGAGCCGGCGAAGAGTAAGGGAACGAATTGTGTTGGACGCAAAGAGTCGAATCATCGATTGTTGTGTCAATCTTTGATGAAAGGGAGAATATGCCTGTAGAATCACGTCATGTAGATTGGGTAATGTTAGTAACACTCGGACCAAGGCATCGACATCAAAGGTATCTTCTGCATCGAGCAAAGTAAATGATTCGATTGATCCTTTCAATTGGTTTCCCAACAGACTTAAGAATTCAACAAATTCTGTATCATTGGTATTACTGACTCCTTCTGTTTTGAAGTAGACATTATCCTTGAAGTGAATACTTTGAATTTCCAATGATTTCAGATGTCTATCCGATTTCGCAAGTCCTGCATTCAGAATCCGTAGGGGACGACCAGTAATACCAGACGTTGCGAATCGTAAATGTTGTAACTTTGGTAGAGACCCGATGACCTGTAGGAATTCGAATTGTTCTCCCTCTGTTAGATTGGATAAGAATCGGTAACTTAGATTCACTCTCGAAATGGTCTGATTGAGACGGAGTGCCTCGATCATTTCGATGTAATCATCCCCTTCACTCGTTGGAGACAGCAGTGAGTTATCCCCACGGAGGTCAAGTTCCTTCATAAAGATGGCGTCATTTGATCGGATTCTCTGAATGAGAATGGGTATTGTTGACATTTTGTTGGACATCTTACTCTTTGTGCTCACTTGAAGGCGCAAAGCAACGATCGGACCTTACTGTTCGGAGATTTTCTCAAGAAGCTCAAACCAAGTTGGGAATCTTTGTGCCAATACCACGGAGAGACTTAGAGCCTTAAGATAGCAGTACCCTACTGGGTTTCGTTTCGTAGCAGAGGAGGTAGGCACGACATTTATAACTCTTTTCTTTGAAAGATCGAGGTGAAAAGGACTCTTTCGCCGTACGATGATCTCGTTCTATGCAGCAGTTTCAAACCACGACTTGGGATATGCCTCCGAGTTCGACGTGATGTTGAAAGTGAGAGCCAGCCAATGAGGGTCAACCAACGGCCGAAAGGCGGAATCCTACGAACTCCTTCCCCCCTGAGCCTATGCCTGCATCAAGGCTGGCGTTACGATCCACAGTATCGACCGTTGCGAAGGGTGTACACGATGAATCTGGCGACGTCAACGCATGGATATGGCGAATGCACGATTGCAGCGCCTTCATAAGGTTGGGCTGACCGCCGCATCTTTCTGCTCGTGGTTCCCAACCCAACATCATCATCCATATTTAGGTCCCAATTGATTGAACACTCTTGACCCTTGTCCACCATCATGGATCAGAAAATTGCTGCCAGGATTGGTGCCAAATTCCACATGATCAGCGGATCTGAAGATAAGCAGACTTCCGCTGATGTCTTCAATGTGGGATCCTTCCAACTACCTGACCCCGCGGGGAAGGCTGGAGGTGCTTGTACCTCCACGTTGATCAGTGTCTTGATGAGCAATCAGGGACAACCGATGAGTTGGATTGATCTACTACACAAGATGAGAGCTGTCCTCCTTCAGAAGGGTTACGATCAAGTTCCCCAACTATCAAGTAGTGAAATGTTGAATGTCAATGATCGGTTCTTCATCGTGTCACCTCAAACCCGTCAGTGCAATGGTGCCTGTCGAGCAATCTTGATCGGTATCAACTACGTTGGGCAAAAGGGACAACTTAGTGGTTGTCATAATGATGTTCTCAATACCAAGAAATATTTGATCCAAAGGGAAGGTTTTCAAGAGAAGGATATGGTACGTCCACGAGTAGAAATCTCGTCGAAGGAATCATTCGTAAATGACGAGGACCGTATCGACGGAATCATGTGACTGATTTTTTAGATCTCTCCACTCATCTTTTCTTCGATATACCTGACAGCTTGTCTTGATGGATGATGGGAGACACCATGCTCCTACTCGTAAGAACATTATGGATGCCTTTGCTCGGATGACCCAATATAGTAAGGCGGGTGATACGGTCTATATTCATTACTCTGGTCATGGTGGTCGTCAAGCTGGTACGTTCTGTAGGCGACAGGGTCGAAGATTATCCTTAATGTGCGGATTGATTTTGACTGGAAAGAACTCAACGTCTGTTTTTTTTTTTTCCTCCCATGCAGATCGAGATGGTGACGAGGTGAGTAGGAGATGCGGTAGGAAGAACCGAGGCAAGGCGGCTTCCTATTACTGCAGCGGTGGGGAGGTCTGAATTTGTATTTTGTGGATATGGACTTACCCTTTGATTTGCATGACACCTACTAGGCCGATGGATATGACGAAACCTTGATTCCCGTAGATTTCCAAAGTGCTGGACAAATCGTCGACGACGAGGTCTTCCGTGAATTGGTATTGAAGATGCCAAAAGACGTACATGTTACTGTTTTGGTACGTTGTTTTTGTTGTTGTCGTCGTCGTCGTCACCTGGAGCAAAAAAACAAAAGATGCCTCTCTTTTTGCATATGTTGGAACCGTTTCCCTCACCTCTGCCCAACTCCTTCGTGCTTAACACCCCCAAAAACAAAACACAAAATGTTCAAGATGGATTGTTGTCACAGTGGAACAGTACTAGATCTACCATACAATGTGAATGCGACGGAATCGCAGATGCATAACAATTCTGGTTTTAACATGGGTCTACTGGATGATGGTTTAATGCTATGCGCTGGATGTCTGGCCTGGTGCTTCTTGCAAGAAATTCTCGATATGTTATTCTAATCTTATGACGCTACTATGAGAGTAAAATTATAACTTACTTCAGTAGTATGTTTGTGTCGTCTTCCCACGGTCTCCATTTCGTAAATCGTAAAGCGTTCGATCCCCGCATAAAAAGAAAAAGAAGTGGTCCAAAATCTAGCAATTCGTCCAGCGCTATTTCAACTCTGCTAGATACTCCTGAGTTTTCGTATTCCTTACCCGAATCGGAATAGTTGCCTACACCGGGGGGGGGTTGTTTTCACGGACGGCATTTTTCAAAAGCATTTCGCCGTCTTTTGTGAAAACAGAGGTCGTCGATTCTATTTCATTTCCCCATTATTATCATTTTCGTTTTGGAAGACTTCCATCACCACCTCTACAGTTGGGACTTGGGACTACAATTTGATTCTGTTCCCACTGTTCTGGACTTTTCGCAACGATACTTAAAGCATGAACTGGTCCTGAGAGTTCTTCGGCAAGAGTCGCATTAATCATTCGATGTCGTTGGATTGGTGATTTCACTGTTTCAAATTGTGTCGAAACGACGACAACC
>Ga0194115_10003144_pt1 | contig 18766 bp, 11 predicted proteins | sample TA2MahsurfametaG_3_FD_148656 | JGI IMG/M metagenome (GOLD analysis project Ga0194115, IMG submission 148656) | Freshwater microbial communities from Lake Tanganyika, Tanzania - TA2015002 Mahale S4 surface | ecosystem: Environmental > Aquatic > Freshwater > Lake | place: Tanzania: Lake... | reverse complement strand
TGCACTGGAAAGGAACAAGAGGATCATGATAATGGCCTCTAACTTGTATGAACTTTGTTGAGTTTTGTGAGCAACGTAGGAGAGTATAGATAGAGTCTTTGGGAACTATTGGGACACAATAAGATTGGAATGATGCCACAGCAGTTGCTACTTCGGTGTTGCCCGTTCCAACCTTCAATGTTCCTGTACATAATACATACCGTACCCATTTTGTCAATCTATGTTATAATCAATCATAGTAGTCATAATCAATCATAGTAGTCAACTTTTGTGGGATGCATTTCACGAGGTCGGACAAAGGACACACACGCCAAGCATCGAATCAACGCAGTGGCTTCCAAGGGGATCTCGCTTTGTGACCGTACACAGTTTCGACGGGTCTTTCTCGACTCATTCACATCCAACATCTAATGTGGTTTGAGACAACCCTTAATACATTTCAAAAATACCAAACGAGGATGACATCGCATTCAAGGATTGTATCTACAGTCCTATGGATCCTCGTGCTGACTTTTCCTCCGGGTAGACCGAATTGTCGAAGCAGTAGTGTGGATAGTGACGGTATATGCAAGATCAGTCTTTTCGCGGTAGCAGGGGACGTCCATGACGGAATCAAAAAGGAGGAAGAGGAGGAGGACGCCTTTGTATCGCCCATTATAAATCGTGAAGTTCAAATTTCCGTCCAAGCACCTTGGCCGAGTTCACCCCACAATGTCCTATGTGAGGCTCATGCCTTTTGGTCTTCCTTTTTCTTCCAAGAATCTTCGTCGACGAAGAAAAAAGGGAGTGACCCATCATCGGCGTCATCATCATGGACTTTTTTGGATCAGTTGGCAATCATTTCTCCTGTATCGATTCCTACCTACCAAGGGGCGACACAGGTGGCCCTAGAAGTATCTCAACATTTGGATCAGAATGAAACAATTCCGCTCTTACAATGGGCACTCACCCTTCGAGCACAAAGTCCGACGTGTGAATTGCATCGGACCTTGGGAGAGGAATATCGTGTAAGGTTACAACAGGAACATCAACCCAAAGCCTTTGTAGTGTTGGGGGATGGTCAAGTCTATTCAGATCCTTCCTTGCTTCCGCCCGCCTCCACTGTGGCGTCATCGTCGTCTTCCTCTGACGCTCGACAACAACTTCTTCCCAACGAGACCCCTCGAGGTACAGGGCCTTTAGCAATTCTATACGCCCAGTTGGGTGGTTTGGACTTTAAGAAATGGTACGAGGTATTGACCTCACCCGATGATACCCACCAGTATTCCTGGGTAGTACGTCATGGAGGTGGAGGATCATCATCTTCGTCGCCGGATGATGAAGGGAGAGAAGAAGACTCCTTCACTGCCCTACAGGGATATGGAGTCCGTTTGGATATTCGAAATGTAGAGTACAAGGTCTTTAATGATGAAAAGACTGGGACGACGTCGACTGATGACAATACAAAAGTCGCCGTGGATAGCCTATCCTCGTTGACCTCCGAATTCTTGGCCGGAGTCAATCTCACGGCATTGGGATGGAAGGATGATAATCTACCACCTGATCACCTTCAGGCGACTCTTTGGAAGAAACATCAGGCGCAACAACAGCAACAACAACTTATCCCACCCGCCTGGCAACGTCGGCAATTGGGCCTGCAAGCTGCGACTGTCATCGCGAACCTTCATAAGCAAGACAACGATGACAAAGACAAGGCGAATGCCAATACACTGTTGAAGGTACATGATACACTGTTGAAGGTACATGATGAATTGATGCTGTTGCAAGAAGTTTCTCAAAATTTACCATCAGTCGCATCGACCTTGGTCCATATCCCAGTTCCTGAAGACATTCAGAAAGTGACGGAAAAGATGGAGCAAGTCCTACACTCGTTGATTCGACAATCGGGAGGTGGTTTATTCATCAATGGGAAAGCATTAGACGTTGAACGAGGCTCGTTCAACGTCTTTGAGATGATTGAACGTCTGACCGAAGAGCAAGGATGGCTTCATAAGTTACAAGACTTACCGGTGACCAACCCGGCTGCCTTGGAGGAATTACAGCAAGCCTGGATGAAGGGTGAAGATTTCTTTGAAGGAACTTCCAGCGGCGGTGGTAGTGGTGGGTCGTCCCATATGCGGATCAATGTTCAAGAGGGAGAAAATGGCGCTGTCCTGTACCTGAATGACATTGAAAAGGATGATGTCTACAGTCGTTGGCCGACACGATTAGATCAAGCGCTTATGGCAATGCAGTATGGAATGCCACCGACTGTTCGAAGGAATCTCTTTACCATCTTGTTGGTCGAGAATCCGTTGGATTTGGAGAGTTCCAACATGGGACGCGACCTGGGTATGCAATTTCTTCAGGGTCAATATCCTGTACGGATGGCTCTTCTCGTTGTCGACGACAAGGAATTGGAAGATTGCAAACAATGGATCCAAACGACGAAACCAGCCGCGGGTATTGCATGTCCAGCTCGCGAGGATTCTTGGCTTGATAAGAAACATGCTCCCTCATCGGCGGAACTAATGAAGATCAAGGCAACACCCCGAGATCTTCATCAACTCTATTCCTATGTGGATGTTCAATATGACGGACAACGTGAGATCTTCCAAGCATACGAACACTACTTTGGAAGCTCGCTTCGTCGTAAGAAGCCCGCCAATGGGCAGTATGTATCCGTTTTCGATCTCTTCCAGGTTCACGTTGAACTCATGATGGGATTCCAACTCGCTCGACAACAGCAATCCCCAGTGGATGTCGCGATGGAGTTACTGAAGTTGAATAAGAAGGATTGTAAGGCAGACTACTACATGGGTTTGCGATTCGCTGTGGATAAGGGATTGAAGAGTGGTATGGGCTTCCTAAACGGTAGACCCATACCGCAGGGCGATGACATTAGCGACGCAGTGGGACAGGTGTTCATGGAAGAGCAACAGTTCATCTTCCAAATGATCGCACAGCGACAAATTACGGAAAGTACACCAAGAAATCTTTATCGCAAAATTCTATCCAATAAAGCCAAAAATGTCTATCCCAAACTCCACCCGTTGTTTTCGGCCGGTGCTGACGGTTCCTATTTGGATTGGATCCCTGATGACGATAGCGCGGTGATCATTCCGACGACGATGACCGGCATGGATCCACTGGCGCAAGAAGCTATTGTCCTTGTGGGTGCAGTTTTTAGGTTGGATACTGAGCTCGGCAAGCAACTCGAAGCGGAATTCATCACAGCCATGAATCAGCTACCCTTGACAATCGAAGACAAGACTATCGCCCTGGCATATAGAATCCAGCAAAGTCCAGATGAGAGAAACTTTGTTGTAGCGAATGGACGGTATTACAGCCTCGAGGAAAGCCAATCCATTGACGCCTCTGATTTGGAACTTTTGATCAGTATTCATCTCGATCATGTGATTCCAGTGACCAAAATGCTGAAGAAGTCCATCGATCCGAAGAGACCGTATGACGCTATTTCACGTGCGACTGCATTTTTGTCAGCTTCCAAGTCCGAATCGGGTAGACGATGGAATCCCATGGAACGAATCATGGCAATCGAACGAAAGGGTGGTCTTCAAAACAATCCACTTCGATTTTCTTGGAATGGTGACTGCGCTGAAACTGGCCGACTGAAGATGAACATTCTAGCAGTGGTCGATCCAGTCACGGAGAGTGCCCAACGACTATCGCCACTTTTGCAAATCCTTCGCGACAAACTGAAGCTTCCACTGACAGTCATCCTTGCCCCTACTACCGAAATCGATAGCGAATCCAAGATTCCAATCACCAGCTACTATCGGTTTGTCGCGGATTCCAATGTGTATCAACGGGGGGATGAACGTCACTCCCCTATGGCTCACTTTTCGAATTTACCTGTCGAGCACATCCTCACGGTACATATGGACGTACCTGAACCTTGGGATATCCAACAAACAGCGTCGATTCAAGACACCGACAACCTGCGGTGTAGTTTACAGTCAGGTTGTAGTGATGATGCTACTAGTGGAAACGCCGTTACTGGCAGCGAAATGTGGAAACAACGACATTTGACAAGGGTACAGTATGGACTGGAACACCTTCTCTTTGCAGGTCAATGTTACGAAACCGATGGTAGCCATCCAAACGGGCTCCAGCTTACTCTATCAAAGCATGCAGACGATAAGGGTGGCGACAGTGAGACTGTGAGCATGGAAATTGGACCTGATGGTACAATGAAAGTTACAGATCAAATTGTCTCGGCATCGTCTACCAAACATTATTCCGACACCTTGGTGATGAAGAATGTCGGTTACTGGCAGTTGAGAGCGAACCCGGGTATCTGGGATTTGAATCTTTTGGAGGGTTCTCGGGGCAATCAAATATTCGACATTGTGGAGGGTGTCTTGAAGGGAGGCTCTGTCAAGGTTCAGGGGAAGAAACTAGAAGGATCAAGGCAACTTATCATGGGCGACTTTGTGAACAAGGCGTCTGTTCTAGTGGTCCAGCGAAAGGAGGGTTTCCATGGTGCTAGTCTGTTTTCCGATATCGAAGTGTCAACGTCCGAGGAAGATGTGGTTCACGTCTTTTCGTTAGCGACAGGTCATCTGTACGAGCGTCTGCTCAAGATCATGATGCTCTCCGTAACCAAACGGACATCCTCCAAAGTGAAATTCTGGCTCTTCGAGAACTTCTTGTCTCCGACATTCAAGAATTCCGCAAAAGCCATGGCTGATAAGATTGGATGTGAAGTCGAGTTCGTGACGTACAAGTGGCCAGAGTGGCTACGTGGTCAGACTGAGAAACAACGTATCATTTGGGGTTACAAGATCCTATTTCTTGACGTACTCTTCCCATTGAACGTCAAGAAGATTATCTACGTTGACGCTGATCAAGTAGTGCGGGGCGATTTAACGGAATTGCGGGACATGGATCTTCAAGGCGCTCCATATGGGTATACGCCGATGTGTGACTCACGAGAGACGACGATTGGGTACGCCTTTTGGAAGACGGGATTCTGGGAATCACATTTGCGTGGCAAGCCGTATCATATTTCTGCTCTATACGTCGTGGACTTGGAGCAATTCCGCAAAACGTTGGTCGGGGACAATCTGCGATCCGTTTATCAATCACTGTCTGCAGATCCCAATAGTCTCGCCAATTTGGATCAAGACTTGCCCAACTTTGCCCAGCATCAAGTTCCGATCTTTTCGCTCCCACAAGAGTGGCTGTGGTGCGAGTCGTGGTGTTCCGATGAAACGAAACCGGCGGCCAAGACGATTGATCTTTGCAATAACCCCCTCCATAAGGAACCAAAGCTTTCGATGGCGAAACGCGTCATCAGCGGCGAGCTATTTGAGGAGAGTTGGGAAGAGCTTGATCTTGAAGTGAAGAAATACGAGGCCGAGTATTTCAATTCTCTTGCGTCTCAGCAGTGAACGCACTGGGAGGTCCTGTGATAATTTCGTAGTCCACAAAGACGACTCATTTAACCAAGAGATAACGAGCATCACACGACCTGATGTTCTCCGACTGTCATGTAGTCCTATAGTAGGCCATACGATGTTTTCCATCAACCGATCTAACACACTGGTGCAATCGTGAACTGATTCCGGAAATCCATCTGCGGAGTAGGACGGGAAGAAGAAGAAGAAAGAATACCTACAGTGTATCGGACAGCTTTCGGATACGCATCGGCATTATCCCGTCGACGGATCACTTCGGTTTGACAGCGCCAAATTGGCCATCGTTGAAGCTTTTTGCATCCCGAGCCTTACCGAACTCGTTTTGTGTTCTACTCGAAACTGGAAACTATGGATACATTTGGTATGCAACGTAAAGGAATCGAATGCTTCGGATTTCGACAAGGTCGCATTTATTGTACTGCGCTAGGACCACAGTACTGGAGGATGGTCGTCCACGGACCAGCTGTCGCGATTCCAGCACGTGACTTTCTTCCCCAAAAGGATTATTCTGGATATATCGACGTCGGGTCGACTCGATTGTAGATTCCATAATTTTGGAGTTGAAGATAAGGTGACGAAATCGTAATTACGTGGACGTCATACCCGAGTAGTACAAGTGATGGTTATTTATTCAAAGCTTGCATCCCTTTCAAGATTTATTGGTTTCTCTGTTAAATGAGCAACGAACGAAGCTTTAGGCGTGCTCCATGATCCTAGAAGAAGATCACAGAAGCACCTTGACAACAAAAGTAAACACCACAAAACGATTGGATTCCGCTAAGTTTCGTCTGAAAACAGCGGAACCGGTTGAAAAGAGCTCTAAGGCATCATAGGCGTTTTCTCAGAATGGTCGGAATCGGCAGCTGTTCGGATAAAGTACGGATGGCGAAGGGAAAATTTCACCGCGGTATTGGCCTTGCGCAGCGAAAAACAAATTCACCTGTCGACATTCGCTATGCGTAAAGAATACGGCATCGTGATCAATGGAATTAGAAGTTGTCTACAGCTGATGCCAACGGTGTCCATGTCCTGTTAACTGCAAACACAATTCCTTCATTCGTTCCTACTCACTCGTCTGCATACCGGAAGCCATGATGCAGGACTCCCCTCTCTCCCTCAGTCGTTCGATCTGTGATCGCGACCCTGACCATGTGTTTTCATCAGATCTCATCGCCAGGAACGAGCCAGAGTGCGATCATCCATTCATTGAAGTGTCCGATGACAATGATTTCGAACCGATTCCCATAATGGACTATACCAGAGACCCTATGTGTGATCATCGTTTTCAGTCTAACATCCAGATGCAACAGGGACAGGCCCCACAAGGAACTCCGTACGTAAGACAGGTGAGCCCTGCCACAGGAGGAGTCGTTCTGCCGCATTGTGAAATTGCTCTCCAGCGTAGCATCATGATGCAACTCGGGCAATCTCCGTACGGCTCCGCATCATCATACTTCTTCCATCAAGGTATCGAACGTCATGTAAACACTGAAAGGTTCGATGCAGACTATCCTTTTTGCGATACAATCCTGTCGTCTCCCCATGTTGTATCGATGCCATCAAGTCCAGCGACGGCACAGGAAAGCACTGCGACAGACATTATGGTCCTACAAACCATGCAAGAGGAGGTCCCGACTCCCACGAGACGACGAAACAAGAAACAGTCCAAGGACGTGATGCTCCCGGAAGATTTCGTCCCTGGCCCATACACTGTGATTATTGATCGTCGAAAACGAGCCAGACAAGCAACAGGCAACCAACGTCTACGGATGATTGCCATGTCGTTTCTTAATGAGTACGCGGAAGCACTGAAGGACAAATTAAGCAAATCACGGATCGTGACTACCATCTGGCGAATGTTTGAAGACGTTTGCCCCGACGGAGGTGCCTTCGTGCGGGTTGGTACGGACGGTCGGTGGTACAAAGTCCAGGACGCTGTCGCAACAGAAAAGGTTGGGTATACGATGAGAGAACTGTTGGGTGAACGGTATCGTTCCAGCTCCACGGGGAAGAAAATGGCCAGGCTTCAATCATTCGTCCGAGATGATTCCTCGAGATCAGAATACGAAGTCTGAAAGGCGATGCTTCCCATGTCGTTCGAGATCTCTGGTCTCTGGTGCCCTGTAGCCACAGACGAGAGTGGAGTTGTTGATGCATCATACGTGGTAGTAGATTTTTAACTGTAAACTGGTAGCAGAAACGAACTCGTGAAATGTATCTGCGTCATTCATTGTAGGAATGATTTAGGGCAATAATGGTAGCCCATTTAGATTGTAGAATGCCTTCATGACGTGTCATGATTTAGTTTAAAGCCTTTGGAAGATAGATGGCATGTCGAAATCTTGTTGTGCGAAGGTACCGATTCCGTACTATCGAGAGGCCTTTATCGGTACGGCAGAGTTCGCGGAAAAGAGAGATCACAATCATACTCTTGCTCTTTCCTCAGTTGCAACACTAGAAAAGGCTGATCTACCTGATAGCATTCGTTCGTCAACAGTCCAACAACCTCATGTTCAACGAGAAAGTTGATCCCGTGATCCACTTCGTGGGAAATCACCGTATCTCCTTCGCTGGACCAGCGCTGTTGACTGCTAAGGTATACCTTGTGCGGAAGGGCTACCCAGGGCTTCTTTCTCGAGATCGATCTTTACGTTCCTTTGTGATACTTGCAGACATATCGTTTCTGTCCATTGCGTTGTTCTCATCGGTGTCGCCGTTACTGTTGTCGTTCCCAGCATTGTCATCTCTCCTGTGGTTCAATACTTCCATTAGTAGTTGGATGTACTGATGGGTGAGAGTCGTACTACGGGGAAGCACCGAGACTGGATGGATGACAGGGGAGTGACTACTTTTACAGTAGTTGCTTGGCGTTCGTTCTTGCGTTGTTCGAATTCTGCTGTCTTGTTGTCCTCATTCCAGTGACGAAATCATATGAATTGAATTTGGTGACAAGCTGTACCAGTCGTTTTCCTCGTTGGACGAGGAGGAAACCTTTCTCGAATATGTCATTCATGGGAAGGAAAAAAGGTCGCCTTTGGTATGCACTGATTTCCACCTCCCTCATTGTTCGTAGATGAGCAGCTTTCCAAGGTCGTTTTCTTGGGGAGTGATGTTGTTGATGATGATGGTTGTGACTGGGGAGTGATTCTGCTGCTACCTGGTGTCATTGACTTCCTTTACGAGGCTGATCCATTCCAACGTATGATATGGCAGAAGCTCCTGGTAGACCCGACGAAACTGCATGCCATTTCATATTCACATCTTCTATCAGGGCCCCATGGTATGTTTGAGAAGCGCTTGGCTGTCTTCTATAGCAACTACTGTTCTTTTGGTGGGGACGTCGTTGCAGAAAAGACGTCACTGTCACCGTCGAGCGTTGGATGTCATTTGGATACGAGGTTATGAGCTTTCTTGTTTCCTTCGGGTTATGAGAAGTTTTGATGGGTTATGGGCATACCTCAGTAAATCATGCACGATGTACGATGTCTCTTCATCACAGTTGCAACAAACCTTCTTGGCTTTTTGCTTTAGCGATCCATAGCTTTGTGGGGATTTCCGTATACCATTTCACTCACAGTCAATACAGTCCCATCGAATATCCACACATGGTAATGAAGATTACATCATTCATTGCCGTTCTTTTGGGGTCACCCATTGTCATGGGTACGTCGGAAGCTCCATTCCGATCCTTGCTCGACACAACGACGACGACTTCGTCCATTCCACTACCCACTTCCAGCCGAAGACGATTTTCTCGAGCTCGTGTCGAGACATTGTCGGAAGAAATGTTCTTCCCGATATCACAGCTACAAGAAGAAGGATGGATACCTCATGACTTGAGCGTACGATCACAGGAATTCGGTAATGCGAGATCAAGTAATGACCAAGGCACAACAGGAACGACTCAGGGATCAGCATTCCCGCCTTCCTCGGTACCAGGAAACAATGAATTACAGCTTCATTTAGAGGAATTACCCCCACAAGCCATGGCGAAGTCGACCTTAGTAGCCACTAGGAGACTTGATCCATTCTCGCCAGCTGGGACTACCACCATCAACAACAACGACAGCAATAACTACAAAGAATACTACAAGAAGACGGGGACGACGATTGCTGGTTGTATCTGTCAGGATGGTCATGTAATTTTGGCTGCTGATACACGAGCGACACAAAATACGATCGTTGCGGATAAGAATGCACAGAAACTTCATCCACTTGCTCAAAATGCATGGTGTGCTGGAGCTGGGACGTCAGCAGATTTAGAAATGATCACTCGATTATGCCTCTACAGCATGGCCCTGGAACAATTGCGTACCCATACTATCGGTAATGACAATAATTCATATGACAAAAAATCATATGACAAAATGGGTAGCGGGGGGGGGCACCTCCTTGCTATGTATGCTACGTCCTTGAAGGAGGAAGATGGGAATTCCCTTTTGGTAGGGAAAGTATCGGTCGGACAGATCTGTTCATTCTTACAGGAGAAAATTTGGAAAGGACAAGGGAATTTAGGAGTCAATCTGATCCTTGGTTGTGTCGATAGGGGGAAGGCATACTTGCGTGCCCTACATCCACATGGAAGTATGGATGTTGATCTACCCTTTGCTGCCCTGGGGAGTGGTGGATTAGCAGCGATGAGTATATTGGAACGTGGATACCGTCGTGATTTGAATCTCACAGAAGCTACGAAATTAGTCCAAGCTGCTATCGTCGCGGGGATACAGAATGATTTAGGAAGTGGTTCACAAGTCGATTTATGTATCATCGCACCGGATGGTTCTAGTCAGATGACTCGATGTGTTGTTCCGTCACAAACCTTGGATGTCTTGGAAGCTCCGAATATGGGAACACGATTATCCGTCGAAGACTCGGCCGGTATCAATGGATTTGGGAATAGTCCATTCCGAATAAAATCACGACGAATTCTGGTCAATACGAAACATGAGAATGAATGGACGACATTCTTAGGACTCCCTAATGGAGCGTAGAACACGAAATAAGTTCATTCGCCGGAAGTCTCTCGGCACTGTCACAAGAAGAGTGAGAAGCGAAGATATTGTAGCTCCGGTACCCATACTCAACGATCCCATCGTTTGAAAATTGCATGGGGGGAGGGGGGAGGTGAGGGGGCATCAAAAGAGTACGAATGGAGGCTTTACGAGGATGCTGAATGTCATTTTCGCAGAACTATTTTGCCACATGCTTCACGATTGTAGACGATATGGCTCCTCGCGGATTTAATCATGGTGTTGGGAATGACTACATCGCTGGGTCTGTTCTCCCACAGCCTGGTACTACCGTTTCAAGTCTATCTGTGCGTGTCTGAATCCGCCGAATGCGCTGGCTCTTCTCGTTCGAGGCAGTTGGTACGTATCTTCCCTGTTTTTTGCTTGAGTCGTCCGGAGGTACCTTGATGGAGTACGACGTCGACTCTTGGATAGAGCTTGGGAAACAGATGGAACTGAAGGATAGTCGCTAACACTGCTGTTTCGAAATGACGTGAGATCAATACCGTCTTCCTGGAGGGCAAGCCGCGACCCGATCCAAAAATCTGTCTTACACCGATCCGAATGGATTTACTGTTAGTGATAACCACCAACAGCTAGATTCATTTCACTCTACGTAAAAAGCTGCACCATGAACTTATGGCAAAGGCCTTTAGGGCTAGAAGGCACGCATTGACATCCAGCTGGACGGTATTTTCGTTTATCTTCGTACATAGATTGGAACCCATGCGGCAAGATATTGAAGTCTGAAGAGTCGATCGCGTCTGACCGTCCCCACGGCGCAACGCGATACCCTCCAATCACATGGAAGCCAGCATCATGCGAAAAAAAACGTGTTGGAGGCAAGTTCGGGCAAAGATGGTAGTACCGTAGGGCTGTAACGCAAGGAGTAGACAGCACCCCTTTCTACAGTACTCAATCTGATTGCCCTTTGACGACTATACTTAGGGCTTTGTTCGTAGTATGTTCTTCTATTGATTGCCTACAATAGATCTGACAAACAGCGGCCGGAAGGAAGGGGATCATGATACTTCCTATCAACCACTCCAGAAGAACGACAACCATCCCAACAAAAGATCCGCTTGCCTCGACCCCCACCATCCTTCTCCTGTGTCGACGACGACGACAACGAGTATTGTTGTCACTGTTTTTGTCGATCGTATTGTTCCCATCTCACGGTCTCTGTTTTTCTACCACCACCACTACCACAACTACGACAAAGACTATCAATCCGATGCATGATCTTCTTCTCAAGAAAGCGATTCGTATTCCAGAACATGTTTGGAGGACTGCAGCTTCCAATCATCAACGACGGATACGAGACCTATTACAACCAGGTTTAACGTCACTAGATGATCCCATTAATGCCGGACGTGTCCGTCCTCGATCTCGATTCTATCCGAATGATCATCATCCGACTCTGGAACAAGAACAACAACAACAACAACAACAACAACAACAACAACAACAACAACAACAACAACAACAACAACAGACGCAACAACGACGACAACTACAACAGACTTCGAAAGAAGATACCGACGGAGAAGAAGAATCCGAATGGACCAAGTTAAATCCCAAACATCCTGTTTATAATTTTTTGATTGAATATTATGGTTTAAAGGGAGCCAAAGGACCAAGAAGATTAGCACGATGGTCACCCAATTTCGAATTGTTGGTGGGACAAACGAAGGAGGATGTGACGGGGATCCTATTAGAGAATGCTACAGAAGATGATTTAGGTAGTACTCTTCATTTACGAGGTGCGATGATGATGACAACTGAAGGAGGGATGAGTAATGGAGGGATATTGTACAATCCTGGAATGTACTTTGGAAAGGGTGATGTGACTAGGAAGGAAGAAGCAGCCAAGGCGGTGACACCCTACTTATGGTATCGATCGATATTACAACAAACTTTATCGGCCGAACCGGTCTTACATTGTCATGGTCTACATGAATGGGCGATGCAATATCAGCCAGAGGGGGCACCACCACCACCGAGTGGGAAATATCAAGCACATCTTCCCTTTCGGGTTGATCGGACGACGATTACGAAGACTGTTGAACGGAAGGGGATCCATTGTACCCATGTCGATGCCTTACGATTCTTTAGTCCAGCAGCTGGGCCATTAAATCATCATGGTTCCTCCTTGACACGGATGGATCAATTACGATTGGAACAACCTGCCTGTGTCCATGCTCATATGGATTTATTGAAGATTGTATTACGATTACAACCCTTTTGTTCTGCTGAACAGGTTGGGACGATTTTAGAATTGTCCCTAGATGCAAGACGCTTAGATGTCTCGGCAAGTCCCTATGATGCGAGTCAATATGGTGTGGGAATTGTCCCTATAGAAACTTCGGAAGGTCGGATTCAATATCGGGCCGAACAAAGAAGACTAATGATCAAGGCAGAAAAGATCCGTCAAGAATTATTACATTCCTATGATACCTTTTTAAATCTTGCCTTTGATGATGAGACACTATCCTGGGGAAATCGTCAACCACAAGCAGAACGTTTTGCCACCGCGGAACCTGGAAGTCAACCATGGCGTCGAAATTTAATTGACCCGTCACCGTCATCGTCAGCGGCATCATCATCGTCGCAACCGTAACCCGTTCCTTTCCTTGACGATAGGAAAAGGGAGAACAAGGAGGATGACAATAACGAAGATACAGTACTACACCTAACGTTTTTAGTAAAGATGCATTTGGAGAAAAACAGTCCCATAGTAGTCGTTTGGAGCGTTGCTTGGAAACTGTGTGCCCTGGGCAATATTACTACGATCATCCAGTCAACGAGGAACAACACCAACCATCATTGCCATGAAACTACTAGAGAGTGTACAGGAAGAATTCAATCGTCTGGATGAACCTTGGGATAAACGGCACTCTAGAGGATGAAGGTGAAATAGCTTATCGTACATTGGTGTAGTAGAGTAGATGTGGTAAGTACTGACGGACAGGGGCGAAAAAGTGTCTGAGTCATAGTAATCGAATTTCATCTTGGCAGTCTCGCGTCTTGCCCTCGACCGCTGACTGAACTCCTGTGGTTCGTTGGCTTTCGGCAGCAGAAGCAACGGATCCATGGACGAACCCGGGGGGTGGAATCGATGCATGGACGACGACGGGCAATGAGAAATTTTTGTGAGGCTTCCGATATACGGTTGGAACGACAACAAGCCCCCCCAACCCTAAAAGAAAGCAACGTAACAACTTTCCAACACCAAAAAATGGCTTCCATGGGACCTTCCCCCGGTATGGGGCCTGTTATGGTACTCAGTAAGTGGTTGTCGGCATTGATTCGTTTCGTACCGTTAGAAGGACATCTTGTCGTCGTCGCTGTAATCGTCGTCGTCGTCGTCATTGTTTGGCTCACCTCATTTTTCATGTCATTTTTCTCACCACAAAAACGCTACACAAAACCACATCAATGTACTCATGTGCACAAAAAAACAGATGCCAAAACTCAACGTCAAACAGGTCGAGAAGCTCAGTTATCGAATATCCAAGCCGCAATGGCGGTGGCGAACATTATTCGGACGACTTTGGGTCCACAGTCCATGTTAAAAATGTTATTAGATCCCATGGGGGGGATCGTGATGACAAATGATGGGAATTGTATCCTACGAGAAGTCGATGTGAGTCATCCAACTGCCAAAAGTATGATTGAATTATCCCGTGCCCAAGAGGAGGAAGTCGGTGATGGGACGACGTCTGTCATTGTCCTATCCGCTCAAGTATTAAGTCAGGCAGAACCCTTCCTTATGAACAAGTACCATCCGACTGTCATCGTTCAGGGCTATACGAAGGCATTGGCCTATGCTCTAGAGGTGGCAGAAAAGATTGCTGTTTCGATTGATGTATCGAAGGATCAGGAATGGGTATCGAAATTAGTCATGTCGTCGATTGGGACGAAATTTAGTAGCCGATGGAATGAAAAATTAGTCGATATGGCCATTCAGGCAGTCCTAACGGTCACAGAAACATCTGCCAGTGGGATGCGTCGGGTTGATATTAAACGTTATGCCAAGGTTGAAAAGATCCCTGGTGGTGAATTGGATGATTCTAAAGTCCTCAAGGGAATCATGTTCCAGAAGGAAATGACTCATAGTAAGATGCGTCGACGGATTGAAAATCCACGTATCCTCCTATTAGATTCACCATTGGAATATAAGAAGGGTGAATCTCAAACGACGATGGAAATTACAGATGATCAAGATTGGAATACGATGCTCAAGTTGGAAGAAGAATACGTCGAACGGATGTGTCAAGAAATCATTGCACTCAAACCGGATGTTGTCATTACAGAAAAGGGTGTTAGTGATTTGGCACAACATTACTTGCAAAAGGCAAATATTACTGCCTTTCGACGTCTACGGAAGACAGATAATAATCGTGTCGCGAAGGCGACTGGTGCGACGATTGTTTCCCGTACTGAAGAGATTAGTGAATCGGATATTGGGACGAAATGTGGTCTATTCGAAATGAGAAAATTAGGTGATGATTGGTTCTGTTTCTTAGAGGAATGTGAAGATCCCAAGGCATGTACTATCATCCTTCGTGGTGGAAGTAAGGATGTATTGAATGAAGTTGAACGGAATCTTCAAGATGCGATGCAGGTCGTACGGAATGTCGTATATGATCCTAAACTTTTACCAGGTGGTGGAGCGACCGAAATGGCACTAGCTGTCGCCTTACGGAAACAGGGTCAATCTCTACAGGGTACCCAACAGGGTCCCTTTATGGCAGTCGGTGATGCCTTGGAGGTCATTCCACGGACTTTGGCACAAAATTGTGGTGTCAGTGTTATCCGTACGATTACAGAATTACGTGCCAAACATGCTGCCGCCGCGGCCGTTGCGGCGGAGAGTGATCCATCATCGACCAATTCCAAACCATGTCATATTGGTGTCAATGGAATCACCGGTGATTTAATTGATATGAATGAATTAGGAATTTGGGAACCCTTCTCAGTCAAAGTCCAAACAATCAAGACTGCTATTGAAAATGCCTGTATGATTTTGTAAGTACTTTCTACATATATACTTGCGCCTGATACGGTTGTGCGATTCGCGTATTTTGGGGGGAAATCGGAGAAAGAACGAAAGAACTTACTCTCTAAACTTTGTCCTCGTGTCACACTTGTCATTGTTCTCATTTCATTTCTTTTCGCTTTTTTTTTTAAACAGACGTATCGATGATGTTGTATCGGGATCGAAAAAGGCAAAGTAGTAGAAGAAGAAAAAAGAAAGGAGAAGTAGTAGTAGTAGTATTACTTGAGTTTGGGTTGTTTCGTCGTAGTGGGAAAGTTTGTATCCGACGTTTCGTCGAGAGGTTCATTCAAGAGAAAATTAGGGAATGATGCGATGAATGCTTCTATGATGTATAGTAGCGAGATCCGAAACTTGTCTTTCCTTTTGTATGCAAGCACCCTCTTTACTGTTAGGTGTTTGTTTCCTAGTTTGGTAGACGACGAAGCACGGCCAGACTGGACTCGAGCGATTCAAACAAAGTACCATCAGACCTTGATCCATTCGACTACATATGTGCCATCAAAAAACTCCAACCCCCTTCCTCGTCCATTGGCTTCCCCTCTGTTCTTTGCACCTGAGCTATTTCCGATCCTACTCCTCACACAACTATGGGCATGACACACAAACCTTACATGATCGTCCTTGAGCTTGTACCAGAAAAGGAACACAAAAACAAACATGTCAGATAGTAGTAGTAGTAGTGCTGCTGTTGTGAAGAAGGAACCATCCTTTATTACAGCCTTGGTAGCAGGAGGGTGTGCAGGAACAAGTGTCGACGTCGCACTCTTTCCGATTGATACACTCAAGACAAGACTTCAATCACCACAGGGATTTCTAAAGGCAGGCGGGTTTCGTGGAATATATAATGGGTTAGGTGCCGCTGCCACTGGTTCTGCACCAGGAGCTGCCCTATTCTTTAGTACCTATGAGGTAAGGAAAACAATACAGAAATCCAAGAAGATGTGATTTTTAGATGATACTACATTTTTCCCCGATCACACTATATCGTCTCTGTCTACATCTACAAAAAATCATTTGCTTACTTTCCATAATTTTATCAACCCATCTGGTTTTTTCTTCTTTTTCGTTAGACGATGAAACCAATTGTCCTGAAATGGCAGTCGAATGTTGGGTTGGAAGATCGACCAGCAATCTCTCATATGGTAGCAGCATCGATGGGAGAGACCATAGCCTGCCTCGTCCGTGTACCGACTGAAGTCATCAAGTCGAAAATGCAAACGAATCATACTGCGACATTAATCGAAACCTTTCGATCCGTATTACAGGAAACTCATGGATCGGTCCTTTCAACAGTCACGGGGGGTCTATATAGAGGATATGGGATAACCTTGATGCGTGAAATCCCATTTGGGATGATTCAATTCCCATTATACGAAGGAGGGAAGGTATGGTGGAGTGAATCACAGGGATCACCGGTATCACCACTTCAAGCCGCCGCCTGTGGGAGTCTTTCGGGGGGGATTGCTGCCGCCCTAACGACGCCGTTAGATGTCGTCAAGACGAGACTTATGCTCGGAGCGGATCGAGATGGGAAGGTCTACAAAAGTGCAGCAGATGTCATCCGTCGGACAATGCAAACGGAGGGCCCTACCACATTCCTTAGTGGAATCCAACCCCGAATTATATGGATCTCTATTGGTGGCTTCGTCTTTTTTGGGGCCTATGAAGGGTTCAAACAAATCGTACAACCTGTTTTGGGTTAAAAATGTACAACTACTACTACACAATAGACCACCCAAAAATGAGTTTCTTGTTTTTCCCTCCAACACATGTGCGACTCAGTAAGAGAGAGACTATTGTCCACAAATGTTTTTTGTGTGGACATCAAATCGAACATCGTTCCTTAGGACGTAAGAAACCAACGGCGTTAGCAAAACTACAGATCAATCGACTGGAGTATCTAGAGACGGACTGTGAAATCCTTGTACAGTGCGGAACAAGAAGGGAGGTTCATGAAGTAGGCAGATGAAGCTGGGGCACCATCGGAACCCGGTCCCCAGACTACCTAGGTTTGGCCTTGCGTCGAAAGAGGCATCATATCATTTGTTCCGTCGGTCATTCGAATCCTTGAGTTCTACTACGGCACGATGAACAAAGAGTGATGCATGGATTCCGTCTAGAGAGGAACGAACATGGGAACAAAACATATTCGGATGGTATTCTCGCGGCATGATGAGGCGAACCCTTATGGGCGGCCGATTTTCGGTCGAAAAACTCAACGAACCCATGTTTTTCGTTTCGGAGGCGCCGAACCGACCCTTATGGGCCCAAAAACCTCCGAAACAGGCCAGACGGACTTTTAAATCTTTCGGAGCCCTGTCCATGTCCGGGTGCCTCCGAAAACAGGGGGGTGTTTTTCGTCGGCCGGGCCCTCCGAAAAACTCCTCCGAAAAAAACTCAACTGGGCGCACAACGCGCGCGACGTCTGTGAGCCTCCCATTGCCGCCTCACAGACAGACAGGTTGATAATTATTGGCCGTTAGGTCGCGAAACGATACTCGTGACTAAGGTTTTTCCGTTGATCTTGAGTTTTTCGTTATCGCGGACGATAAGGGCACATGTTCGACTTCGCTCCGAAAGTGTCGCAATACGAGAATTTCCGGAGCGGATAATTTTCGTTTTTCTTTTCAGCTTGCCACGATAAGGGTCCGCCTGAAAAGCGAAACCCTACGGCGAAGTTGAGGTTCTCCTAATGACGGACTCTAGTAGACGATCATGATGAGGAGTATTTACAGTTACCGTAGGTCCAATGGCGCGAAGTTCCAAAACGTGGTCGGCGAACCATGATCGAGGTATTCTCCATGGCCAATGACCCCATTTCTCTCGGAATGTGTAGCTCGCCTTCCTGCCTATTCTCGAGAGAAGGAGAGTATAGCGAGACTTTTCGCTTTCTCATCAATTAATGAGGGTTGTATACTGGGCCATCTTTGGAACCTATAAATGCCCAATATTTCTGTTGCATAGTTGCATAAGTAATCGGAAGAGAACCTTTCCGGGTCTTCGCCTTAGCATGAATCTATCCCAAGGCATTCCTCGTCTAGTGCGAAACAAAGGGTTCACCAGAGGCTATCGCTGTTTTGTTTAATGAAACGCAGGGCTCTAATTAATTTCCCCCGACAAGGTTCTCGTGTCTCCCGTCTCGAGATCTTGCACCGTTTAACCGATATCCAAGCACCCCAAAATGAGCCGGCAATGCACGAATTTTTTTCCCGCCACTTGATTTCGCGCTAAAATTCTACCGACATATTGGTACAGATGTACGTATGAACGTT
>Ga0194115_10003142_pt1 | contig 18771 bp, 14 predicted proteins | sample TA2MahsurfametaG_3_FD_148656 | JGI IMG/M metagenome (GOLD analysis project Ga0194115, IMG submission 148656) | Freshwater microbial communities from Lake Tanganyika, Tanzania - TA2015002 Mahale S4 surface | ecosystem: Environmental > Aquatic > Freshwater > Lake | place: Tanzania: Lake... | reverse complement strand
GATACCCAAGCGGGGAGATTTCCTTTTCCCCGATGGACCTTGCCGTTCGGGAAAATCAATCGCCATCCGGTCTGCATCTGGACCACGATTATCAACGGTAAGAGATGATGATCCCTTGGATACGGCCGATCTGACTGGGATACTCCTCCAGGTGACGGGATTTCGAATTTCTTGATTGTCCGGTCGTATGGGGGCCGGTGTGGTTCGTGACCCGTCCGAAGGTTCGACGCGAGAACGTGTTCTTGCTGATGAATCTTGTCGGGATGGTGGTGTCTGATCACGCTTGCTACGAACGGGAACCTTAATGGGAGGTAATGCCTTCGCCGCATGTTTCGAACGCGATACGTAGGGTTCACGAAGACTGCTCGACTTCTTGTTCATGGAGGGTTTGGCTTCCGAACTCCATACAATCACGTCTTGTGCTTCCTTTGTTTCTTCTGCCTTTGGTGTCACTTCGTTTTCTTCCTCCCCTTCCTTGTTTTCTTGTTCAGCCTTGGCCTGTTGTAGGGATCGATGATATTCGGCCGGTGTCATATCGGCATGGTCACTAATTTCAGGTGGTGGTGGTAGGGGTAACCGTTCCTTCATTGCCATTGAGACGGCTGCCTGATAATTTTTTTGCATTCGCATATAATTCGTTTTGAATTCCATGAATCGATGAGTATCGAATTCACCCTTGTTATGCTTTTTGCGCCATTCCTCATAAATCTGATACATGACGATATCTTTGGATTGTGACGGATTTCGGAGGATGGCCTTCTTGAGTGCATCCTTAGCGTCAGTGTCAGAGGACGACTTCGTTTTCGACGTTGGGGACTTGTCTCCGTCATCTTGTGCAGATGGTTGTTCCTTCGATTGATCTTGTTGTTGCAATACACGGTGATATTCGGCTTTGGTCAAATCAGCATATTCATGAATCTCAGGAAAGGGTGGAGGAGGTCGTCGTTCCTTCTTGGCCATGATGACAGCCAGTTCATGATTTTTCTTCAATAGGAGGTAATTACTTTTGAATTCCATAAACCGATTAGTATCGAATTCTCCCTTGTTGTACTTTTGCCGCCATTCTTCGTATAATTGATAAATCATAATGTCGTTCGATTGTGATGGATTTCGAAGCATGGCCTGTTTCAAGGCATTCACCTGCTGACTGTTCTTTTGACTCTGATTACCCAAACTTCCAGGACGGATAGGACGATGAGGAAGAACGGTACCAACATCCGAAGAAGAAGGAGTCGTCGACGACACAGTAGATTTCGAGCCTGATGGATTCGTCGGTCCCTTCGTCGACGGTATCTTAGTTTTCGGCGTCGACGAGGACGCTGCCTTGGGTACTTCTGGTCTTGATTCTTCTTCTTCTTCAGAGGTTGATGTTGACGAAGATTCTTTGACAAGTCGATGATATTCAGCCTTGGTCAAGTCCGCATATTCATTGAGTGAGTCCTGGGGAGGTGGCGGTGGAGGTTTTCGTGCCATTTTCGCAATGGCGACAAGTCGTTCATAATTCGTCTGAATCTTCATATAATTCGTTTTGAATTCCATAAATCGATATGGATCAAATTCACCCTTATTATACTTTCCACGCCATTCTTCATAGATTTGAAAAATAATCAAATCCTTCGATTGAGACGGATTCCGTAACATTGCCTTTTTCAATTCGTCTGGATCGGAAGTCGATTCCTGAAGAAGAAGACATGTCGATCTAGCGATGGGTGTTGTTGGTCGAATAGAGATAGTGGCCGGAGGAGTAAAGGCTTGACAAATCGTCAGTCCTCCGATGACTGCAGCCACAACATGGGATCGGAACAACATACTCTTTCAGTGGGGGGGTGACTCTATAGAGATAGTATGGCAATAGGTAGGTTCCGGGAGGGTGGGTGACACGTGATAAGTCCACTTCTTGCCTCGAATGAAGATTCAAGGAAAGAAGACAGCAAAGATGCGTTGGACTGGCTACAGCAAAGATGCGTTGGACTGGCTACCGTATGACCGCAGTTTTTTTTCTTTCGTTTCTTCGTCTCGCTTTCTTCTTCGTTGTTTTTATTGTTGGCTGGGGTGTCAACCACCCCAACTATCTAACACAAGGCATGCTGACAGAGAGAAAACTCACGGACAACCAACGTAAATTGTTCACAACTGTCAATTTTTCCATAAACAAATTTTCAAGTGCGTCTATGTTCCCTGCACCACGTCACCCCTCTCTCTCTCGAGGTCCGACTCACATGACTGAAAATCAAGAATCGTATCTTGTATCTTGTATCTTTTTCTGTCATTTGTCCACGTTGAATTCGTTTGTCTGAAACTTTGGGTGTTCCGAGAATGTAGTCTGTTGATTTCGATGATAGACAGACGGACGGCCGTCTTTGTCAGCCATATCATACACTACTGTACATGGATACAGAGTATCACATCCATACCTACCTTAACAGGGGCCTATCCTACGATACACACACACACAAAGAGAAGTCGAGGCGGGGCAAGCTGATTTTCGCCTCGGCACATGGAGCCATTCGGCACGCACAACGACTTGTGTGGGGGCAGGCGGTGTGTGTGAAAAAATTATTCGTCTCTCGGCCGACCCCATTGCTTCATCGGGAACCGCCTTGCCGCATCTCATTGTGATACAATTTTGATTTATCTTCCTATCAACTACCACCCACCTAGTATTGGACTGACTTTATTGGATCATATACACCACTCACCTGCTCTATTGATTCCATAATTTGTTCCGATAGGGTTTTGTACTTCAATCGTTTCCTTATTCACAAGTGACCTCGAGGATGGCATCGACTAATCCTTCATCTCCGGCGACTACTCCAGACGAAGATATGTCCCAAGAAGAGAAAAAGATCAAGTCAGAATCTTCAGAGAGCATGGAAGATACGAAGATGGAAGAATCCATCACTTCTCCTACTCCTACCTTAACTCAGACCTCCAACGGCAGTTCGATACCCGGAGATCCATCGTCTCAGGTTACGAATCCAAAATGTGAGCCACAGATTGACACCCCAAATGGATCATCAAGTCCTTCCCAAGCAAATGGTAAGGAGGGGATTCTGGGATTAGAATCGAAATCAGATTCTATGAAACCTACGGCCGTTACTTCGGTCACTCGTGGAGATAGCAAGGAGTCCCCTCCGGCACCATCTTCTCCCAAAGATCCCAATCAAGGACGATGGGTAGAACAACTCAAGGTATTACCATCAGGACAGGTCGGTCCATTAATGGGTGAAGTTCAAGGATTACGAGATGCAGATGGACGTATCCCACCTCGATATTCTATCCATTGGACTGCCACCACCGAGGATGCTGATAAGGATAAGGAGACGTCGTCGTCTTCGAAAGCATTAGCTACAGCAGGAGTAACATCATCTACTCTTCTAATTCACCAAGATGATTGGTTACCCAGTGATTTGAATTCGGATATCCCTCCTATTGGAAATGTACAATTCGTTTTGGATCGGATCCAAGAACGGTATCAGACCCATGTAGAACAGGAACTGGAAGATCATCCTATCCTACCACGACTCCTACTGTACGCCGCGATTGAGGAAGCTCTCCAAACGAATCTTCAACAGGCGGCACTACAAGAACAGCAACAACAAGAGAGTGCTATGGGGGGTACCAATATGACACCCGGATCGAGTGACAAATTGGGGTCCAAATCTAATCCTCATCCACCCTTATACTATACGACGAATCCCTCCAGTTATCTCCAGGCACCGACCGCTACCGAGACTCGACCATCCTCATCATCAGGAGGTCAATCGACACAAGTCATCATGACACCGGCTAGTCTTGGACAACGTGTCCGGGCTGGGTGTCAATGGGCGAATCGGTACGTCGTTAGTCGGATGCCTCCCCCACCGGTCCCGGTGACGACACCCGTCCATCAGCGACGATCTCAACGACAACCAAAACCACTTGGGGGAGGAGTACCACAAGCTATTCCCCTACCCACTCCTGTCCAATTGGGCGGACGTGTAGCTCAATGGCTTATTGAGCAATTAGAACAGGAAGCCCGTCAAGCGACGATTCCTTCACCGACCACCAGCTCTCCAGTGAAAACTACAGAAGTATCCACCGAAAAGCGAAAGAAGGACAAAGCCTCTCCAACTAAACGTCCCAGTCCTAGTACCGCCAGTCAGAAAAAGAAGAAAAAGACAAATCCTCGAAAGAAGGAGCCTACAGTTGTCTCGGAGCAGGATCTTCAAGATGTCTTGTCCGAAGAGGAGGAAGAAGAATCAGAGCCTGCAGACGACGATGATGATTACGGCAGTAAGGATGCCCTGGATGAGGCTGAAGATGATGATGAACTCGAATCGGTAGAACGAGAGTCTAAGAATACTCTTCGTCTGAGTCCAGCACCGAAACCATCCAAAAAAGAAGAAGAAGACGACGACGACGATGACGTGTCCGGCGACGAACAACCGGCAGATAAAGAAGAATCAGAAGAAGATATCCGACATGCCATCCGTTATGAGAACCCATTCCTTCAACCAAACTTGGCCTCCCTGGTGGAATATTTGTCACGCCCAAAAGCACTGACTGCCGAAGAGATTCAAAAGGCATTTATGAAGATTGTAATGCGGATCAGATGCAACAAGCGTAGTTGTTCTGTCGGACTAGACACTGAATCGTTAGGTACAGTCGATCAAGTGGTCCTCGATCAACAGACACCTCACTATCCACCGGGTAAGGTCGTTCTGAAAGCGATGGGTGAAGAAACCTTTGGTGAACTTCAAAAGATGGAAACGACTAGTTTTTCTCGAACCAAGTTCGTATTGGATATCATCGCAACCGAAGAGGCTGGTATTCAAACCCAACGGAAACAAGAACTGCTTCAGCAAGAAGCAGAATTTAAACAAAAGAAGGCTTGGGCGAAGTGGCGACACAAGGGAATTCATGAGGGGTATGCATCTTGGCCATCGTGGTATAAGGCCATAGGAGAATGGGTGGAACAAAATGTCACTGCTGCGACGGCTGAAACTGAACTATCTGCGACTGAAGTCGACGTCCCGACGCAAGATGATGAAGCCTTGGCGAAAAGCCTTGAGGAAGCAGACGATACCACGGGGCGACGACGGACAGCCCGTCGAGCTGCATCGGCAGCCTCCGAGGGAGTCTACTATGGAAATCAATCCTCCTTGTCACAGAAACAAGTCCAAGACGCCTTAATCCGTTTAATCAAGGTGAACAAGTTCCAGACCGTCCTCCGTCTCCTATCCTTGATGGGCGATGATTCGTCGGATCCCCTCAAACGATGCCGTATCGCACTTGGGAAACTTGTATGGAAGCGGAACCTACTAGTTCGCAAGTCGATGGGATCAGACTTAAGTGATGATGCACTTCAAAAGCTCACGGTTGAAAAGCCTCTACTATCACTTCCACCTCCCGATACCGACGAGGATATGAAAACAGACAAAGCGGAATCCGTTGAACCGACTCCAGAAGAAAAAGCGTTGATTGATTACGTCCAACATCTTCACTCGACGGAATTACAACTTCGTCGACTAGTTACCAAAACATTGGCGGAAATCCCAGTCGCAATCATAGCGACTGCTGCAGATGAGCGTCCAAATACTTTGGAGTCCATGGATTTGGACTATTTTGAAGACCCGACAGGAATTCAGTGGTACACAGTGGGTCATGAACTATTGAAAAAGGTCATTTTCCGACCGGCCATCTCATCTGGCACTACTACAGACCTTGGGCCTTGCTATTGGTACAATATTCAAGATTACTCCAAATCCATCGAATCTGAAGCAGAAGATAAGGAAGAGCCTGATGCGAAGGAGCGCCGCATGCGCTTCCGCGCCGTTCCCGTGCCACCTCCAGGAGAAGAGTATGCCGAACAGGAGGAGATATTGATCTTGACCGAAGCACAAGTCCATGCTGGCTTGAAGGCAGCCGAAATGGAAACCAAGAGCAGAACAAAGATGAGTTCGGATGGAAACCCATTCTCAGGAGCATCAGGAGACCGAGTCACCCTGATTCCAGTCGATGTCGATGACGGTGCCAGTGAATCTGAAATCAATGGTAGAATCGTAGGTTACGACAATTCTATCCCAGTTGATGATGACGAAATTGAATACAGAATACTGGTTCTTCCGGATCCAAAAGGCAATCAAGCCGGACAATCTTTCTGGGCTGTTTTGGACGTCAGGGCGGACACGTCCTCTTATGTGTGTCAGCCTGTGGGAGAGTCGAACGTTTGGTATTCGATCGAACAATTTGATTATCATAGTGGCTCAGCAGCACATCAACAATGTGAGTCGGTGCTCACATGGCTCAGTCGTCAGAGTAAAGCTGGTCCTTTCGCTGAACCAGTTGATCCGGTGGCATTGAATATTCCTTCATACCCACTGATCGTCAAACATCCCATGGACATTTCAACTATGCGCGAGAAACTGGAGAGTGGGCAGTACTCTAGTGTCCTCCCAGGTGAAACCAAGGGGATAAATCCAGTTTCCAAAATGCTCAACGGTCCTTTTCGGAAGGACTTGGAGCTTATGTTCGATAATGCTATGCTCTTCAATCCACCCGATGACTGGATTTATCTAGCAGCAGCTCAGTTGAAGAAAAATGTTTTGAAGAAGATCTCGGAACTTTGTCAGACCGCTGACCAAAAAGTCAGTGCAACCGGGCGTTTCCGACAAAGGAAAAGCGTGTACGTCGATGAGGATTCTGATGTGGACGTTTACGAGTACGAAAGTGAAAACGACGATGACTTTGGAGGGAGGGGGGGTAAAAATCGCAAAAGAAAAAGATCAGGGCGGGGAGGGGGTCAGAAGGATGAATTTTCGGCTCGTGCCGTAGAGCAGCCCATCCGGCTGCAGACCACACTTCGCGATGCTAGCGATCTCCGTGGATCTTTCGCGAATCTTCCTATCAATCTCTCAGCTTCTTCCTATTCTCTACCCCCTCAATGGGGTTGCCGATACTCAGACTCTATGCCCATAGCCGACGAGCCAAGTGAGGCCAATGCCCGTACAAAGGAAATGCTTGAGTTATTGGAGCTTCAAAAGGTTGTTCAAGCCAACGAATCGGCGGGTCTCCGGCGGTCGACTAGAGCTGTGGACGTTCCGATCTCTAGCAGCCGGTCAAAGAAGAATAAATCTGCGCCGATGGAATACTTTTCGAAAGGCACGGCGGGTGAGAACTCGATGTCGACGAAGAATCCCCCGACGAGTCGCTTGGATGTCGAGATCCAAGCCGAGTTACGGCATGAAGATTACTACTCGAAAGTCTATCAGCAATACTCGAATTCCTTGGTCGCCACCGAAGGTTTTGGTGCATACGCGAATGGATCATTTCCACCCTACTTGGGGAGAGTTCTTCCCCTTTCGGACCGTGATGAGGTTTCCTGGGAGATCCGTGCACCTTTCGTCGTCCCAGCGATGCGATGGGTCCTACGTGGTTTGATTCAGTCTGGTCACCTGTCAGCTACCGAAAGTTTAGGGACGGACTTTTCGTCGGGGGTCATCGTGACGAATGATATCTACTACTTTGATTCCAACCTCAAGCCATACGAAATCCTGGACTTACGAGAACTTCAACGGAAGAAACGTGCCAACCGTGAAGGGTCAGAAGAGAGCGAGGATGAAGTGGAAATGAGCGAGTACGAAAAGGCACGGGCTGATCGTGTGGCTAGGAATGCCGAGCGATTGAAGGCGCTAGGTTTAGCATAGGAACTCCTGTTACTGTGCTGTATAGTTCTCTAGCATAGCCCGAGTAGGCTGTATCTTTTCTTCATTGCTGGTCCCGCGGAAAAATTGACTTCCTTAAAGAAACCACAGCGTCGAATTGCTTTTCTTTTCGCTGTTGTTGCAATGAGGTCTGATGCGTGACTAACTTAGAATAGATTCTTCAGAGCTCGCGTCATCCGAATACTATGCAATCCCACTTTTCCTCTCTATAGGGGCATCCCAGTTCAAACCGGGACTCCGATCCATTGGTTTCTTCCAGCCCACCCAACGGAGTATCTGTCTAACTCCCCTTCTCACTGGGAAAGGAAAGAGATTCAACTACTGTTAGAGAAAGCGGTTCTTTGTCGTAGTCGTGGATTGTAGTCGATTCACATGAAACGTAAATCATTTCTTTTGAACTATAAGCCCCCGACCTACAACGACAGGATGATCGTGACGCCGAGGGCATATATTCGTTACCTTCCTAAGCCCAGAAATCCGCGTCGTTCAAAAACCCCAAACTCTACATATCGATGTTGGCATGGCGAAAAATCCGCCTTGTTCGGCCTTCCTTGTGGCCGAAAAACTCTCTGAGCAGTGTCGTGTTGAGTGACATAAAAATTGGCCTCTGGGCAAAAAACGTTGCACATACTCCCATTTCTGCACATATTCCCCATATGAGCATTCAACAGTATGACTACCACCATGATGATGTCTCCCAAACAAGCCTATCCTACCATCGACTTTACACGCCAAGACCTGGTCGAAGAAATGCTGTCGAAACAGCCCCTGAATGAAGATGATGAACATTGTATGAGACGGTCCGACCTGGCCGCCCTTCGACTGCTTCCAGGGAATGCTGTATGTGTCGATTGTGGAAAAGCGGATCCTGATTGGGCTAGTATATCCTTGGGAGTTTTCATGTGCCTCGAATGTAGTGGACAACACCGGTAAGGGAACCTTTTTCGTGGCATTTGAAATGGGCAGTTATTAAGTCGAGGCCAAATCATGTACTCATGTCATCTACCGTTGCATATGCAGATCATTAGGAACTCATGTATCGAAGGTCCGATCAGTTCGTATGGATTCATGGTCCTCAGATCAGTTGGGTATTATGATGGTAGGAGGGAATCAACAATGTCGTGACTTTTTGGCCGAGCACCGACAACGTCGTAGTAGCAAAGATGACGATGACAATACGGATGGCGACAACGACGACGACAATGATGATATACGTACCTCGACAACGATTGCCGAACGTTATGATTGTGCCGTTGCTATGTGGTATCAACAAATCTTAAAGGCACGACGGGATGATGAACCCGAACCGACTGAAATGCCAGTCTACACCCCCAGTAGACGACCTACCCTTACATGCTCCACAAGACCCATGCAAGGACTATCGAGTCACCATTACCACTCTCAGGATGGACGAGGAAGATCACCGACGATGGAATTGAATTCTTCTCTACAGAATACAACCAAACATGTTGAGAATGCAATCCGGAATAGTCAACTTTTGGTCGTTACGAAAGCAAAGGGCCTATTCGACAAAATATCATCTACCCTATCTCCGAAATTTCAACGTGATAAGGTCAAGGTTGGTTCTACCATCATGGATTGTGTATCACACATTACGGACGATATCCAATCGGACAGTGACGATAGTAGTAGTACAGTGTGTGAATCCATAGAAGAAGGATTCATCGACCAATAGGACCGGTTGGACCGGTTGCACAGTGTCGAAATAACTGATTTGCGCTACGTGGAAAGTAAACCGATCTAGGTCTACCTTTTTTTGTTTCCTTCCATCGTTTAATCAATTACATCCAAAGATGTGTATCTAGCTATCGTATCACTGAATCTTCTTCTAACAATAGGGAAGGTTACCTACTATACCTTTATTCCAGGCCACATTTCTCCACTATTGACCTTTTTTCACAGGTAATGACTAATCGTTTAACGACATCCACAGATATGTATCTAGCTGTAGTATCGCTGAATCTTCTTGTAACAATAGGGAGGGTTATCTATACCTTTATCCGGGGCCACATTTCTCCACTATTGGCCTTTTCACAGGTAATGACTAATCGTTTGTTCCCGTCCAGGGTCCATGTACACCCATCGACATCCACAGAGCCATATAGGGGAATAGAAACTTTATCTATTCCCTGATATTTGATATGAATCGATCGAGCCAGGAAGGTAATCTTAATCGTCTTCTTATCCCATGGAGTATCATTCATTAGGACGATTTCGATTTCATCCTCATCTTGGGTCCATTTAAATTCATCTTCCACTGCCTCCTTCCCATCAGTCCCAACTTGGGTAGGCTGGGTCTTTCCCATCTGTCCAGTTAATTCATTCATTTCCTGTTGCCATAAAAGATTTTCACTCACAGCACGTTGCATCCATTCTGCACCCCGATCGGTATCGATCCCTGCCACGAAAGGAATATTCTTCATTTTAGGTTTCGTTTCGACACGTCCTAAAAAGACATCACCATAAAAATTAGGTGGTGGATTATATCCACATGCATGTGCTATTTGGGATGCTCGTGAATTATGTGGTAATTTCTTCAATAATCCCACTTCATCCAGATAGATATATACGCCCTGAAAGTGATTGGTATCTGCTGGATGGACTAATGGGAAGGTTTCGACCGATCCCTGTGCAGCGACTGCATTCATAGCAGCTGGTGATAATTTCGTTTCGGCCAATTGTGCCAAGTCCCCACCGGCAAAGTGTTTTGTCGCCTGTTCTCGAAGGAGGGATGCATCGATAGTATTCCTATCAGATGCGAAATATGCCTTGATATAATTCGGTAATGCATCTCCCGGGGAAGTAACAGAAACAGATCCTGGTAAGTATACCGTCTGAAGTGGTTTACTGTCATCGGAAGGACAAAATACGAATGCGATTGAAGTATCATCGGGATTGGTATCTGTCGTTGTCAATCCCATTCTCAACTGATCAACTACAGACGGACCACGAGAAGCCTTCCGATCACGAGGATTTTCTATCTCAACTCCTCGAGCTTTCAGCCAGTCCTCCCGTTCCTGCAAAGTCATATCATCATCACCATCATCTTTATTGTCTTCGGTTGACATTTTTTTCTACTATGGTCGTAATGGCAATCAATAGGTTAAATGCACTCTGCCATTGGCATCAAATGGAACCCTGGGTGTTTTTCGAAGAAAGTCTTGCACGACACAGGTTTGGTCGTCAACCACTCATTAGTTCACATATGTACATCTGTAGTGACTAGAATCTATTAGGCATATGTATGGATCAACCTATCCGACTCTGCGGATTCAAGCACCGAGTACAGTATTGCACCGTATGGTTGACTAGGGTAGCGAGCAGCTGGCCCACACGCGAAAAACTCGAGGTTCGGCTTTCACTCCCAAAGTGGGATCATGGAAAACTCCCTTCATCGACCTTGAATACTGTTTGGATGACAATATCGAATGCTATGTCGACTCTATAGCTATCTATTCAAAGTTCATAATTCAGTAGCCGCACCATTGAGATTTTGTTTTTTAGGTTTGCTAAATCTTTCATGGTCTCCAGGTGGGACCATGATGGCGTACGATGATGGGAAGAGAGAAGCCTGGTACATAGAGGGACATTCAAAAAGATGGATTTTTCAGTTCTCAATTCCGCATACACACATGATCCGACTCGGAAAATATCTTTTTTCTTGAGCTGAGGGAAATTGTATCCAAATTTCATTCCAATACGCGATATAGATATAGCAGTTTCAATTCCAGCAAAAAGAGCTTGATTCGTATCGGGGTTTCTTGCCCTGGTGTAGGAAGACTGTCGTTTCACTGTCTGAAGTAGTCATGATGGGAGAAGTGGAAGCCCCACCACCACCCACACGACAACTTTCTTTGTTTTGTTTCGTCCTCAGTGTAAGGAAGGTCGTCATCACCTTGTCGACTCCCCCCGTCTCTGTAACGTCCCACCACCAACCATCATCGGATTGATTCAGAAATCTACCCGCATTTTCTTTGATCATGGTACATACCCTTTCTGAGGTCTTCAACTTGTCGTCCTTGAAATCTTCCATAAAATATTCCACTAGATTCCTCAAATAGACATTCCCTGGATGCTGTTGAATCGGTTTACCCTTGCCTGTCAAGACATCGTTTTGTGACGGTAGGTCAATACCAGCGAATAGTTCTGTGTCGATCATCGCTTTCTCTTTTGATATATGCTTGGAAATCCACCTGTTCAGATTAGTCTTCTTAATGACGCCGCTTTCACCAATCGGAATGACATCTACTGGAATACCATATCCAAGGAGGGCATACATGATTTCAGTATACGTTCCAACATGAAGACGATGTCGGACCCGAGTTTCAGACGATGCACCGATTACGGCAGTCCTCCAAAGAAAGCTAGTAATGGGATGATCGGTACAAAGATGAATGGCAGAACTCCGTATCGGTAACCATTTATCCAAACGGGGGAATTCTCGGAGAAGTTCAGGACCTAGTTTGCTCAATTCGATAGCACCCATCTGTATCGCAATGACGACGACTCCTCGTTTTTGATTTTCTTCCTCTTCTGCGACCATCAACCAAAGATAGATATAGGCCCTAAGTCGATTCGTTGGGATTTTGTAGGATCGATCTCGAAGAGTATTCACATCGGTAATGATAGGACGACCACTTCGATCTCGACAGGGAAGGATTTGCATATGACAGGCTTGATCATCTCTATCCAAATCGTTGAATCGAATTTGTCTCGTTAATGTCTCTTGACCAAAAAATCGTAACTTGCCTTCAAAGAAGGCTACTAATCGGATCGCCGCCTTTTTCGGATCAAAATTAGTCGCACGGAGAAACATGAGTCGAAACTTAGAATCTGTCACGTATGCCCTGTTCTGTTGCTCGGCCATATTGTATGCTGATTTTTCGGTTACCCTCGAAAGCTCTTCGTCAAGTTGTGACAGACAGGTCTCTACCAAAGTTGGAGTCTCTTCGATACAATCACTGACACCATGGAGTTCTTCATACGTCTTTGATCTTTCCTGTACCGTCAAATTGGTGAATTCCTTTGCTAGTAGTGAATCGACGTATTCTACGTCGTAGTCATTCCCATTCCCACTACCTTCTTTATCCCTTGAAAAGTGAGTTCCAAGAATGGTTTCCTGGTGACGTTGAAGAGGATCATTTGATTCCATGAATACCCGGTGGAGACCTATTATAAATGACATCAAAATCTGAATTGTTGACGAAAGATGCTAGCTTTTGCGTAGTGAACTAGGAACAATAGAATTCGACGACAAGCATGCACTATGAGTCTCAAGGACAAGCGGAATACAAAAGCAATGATTGACGGGGGGGGACCGGGTGGTGTTTTTTGGGCATCGACTTTTGGGCCCGACCAACAGTACCATTCACAAGCGTGTCATAGGGCTTCGTTCTTTGTTACATCCGAAAAGAACTATGTATGCTGTGGTATACGGTACGTCGATACAGTATACATATGCGTACATGGCCCACGAAGTACGAATCAATGGACTAAACCTTCGTTAGTGTACTGTAGGATGTTGGCGTGACTTTCTTCGAAAGGAACCCTGTTATGAATCCGTAGTCCACGCATAGATTCACCACCACATTCAAGAAGACATGATTTCTCAACCTATACGCTTTCTCACCTTTCCTAGTATGTTTCCTCCTCCGAGCAAATGTAGTCAAAAAGTCTCACTATTTTCTCTACGCTTAGTCTTTTTCGTATCGTGGAAATAGTGCAGTACTACGAGATCTCGGAGATCCATAGAAGATCTACTCGATAGGACAACAGGTACATAACTATAATGAAATAACACGACAGATTGCAAACAAAGCATGTTGGCCGTCCATCTATCAATAATCCTCAATCGAGGACTTCGGAACCTTAATCGAAGAGGAATACCACATAGGGAACTCCATCCTCGCACCTCTGCCACGCAGCCAAGGGCAAGAACTCGCGTGAAGTGGGGGGAGGGGGGAGAAAGTACTAACGCAAAAGCTATTGTAAGTCCGTACAGATTGATGGACAGAAATCAATATCTGTCACCCCAGCAAGAATTACAGTCATGTCGTGGTTTCTTTTCTTGAGGTAGGAAAAGCGAATTGCTACTACTGGCAGTAGCAATAGTTGAATTGGTAGTCCCACCACGACTTTCATTTCTTTGCTTCGTCTTCGCCGTGAGGAAGGCTATTCTGCCTCCACATCAGAAATGTCCCACCACCATCCTGCCTCGCACTGATATAAAAATCGACCCTGTTTTGCTTTGATCATCACAAACACGTTTTCAACGGCCTCTGTCATGCCATCGCTGGACTCGTCCATATATTGTTCAACTAGATTCCTCAGATGCACATTGCCAGGATGCTGTCGCATCGGCTTGCCTCTTCCTGTCAATACATCTTGGCCTCTTGGTAAATCAATACCACGAAATATACCTGTCCCGATCAGTGTCAGCTCTTTCTCCTTCGCTTTATACTTGGAAATCCACCGATTCCAATTGGTCTTCTTGATCCCGCCACTCTCATTCACAGGGAATACGTCCACCGGAATACCAAACCCAAGTAGCGAATACATGATCTCCGTAAATGATCCGAAATGGACACGGTGCCGGACGCGAGCCTCCCGTGAGGTTCCCATAATCGCGGTCCGCCAAAGAAGGCTTACCACAGGATTGTCAGTACACAGATGCATGGCAGAAATTCGCACTGGTAACCAATTTTCCAGACGAGGAAGTTCACGTATCAGCTCCCGATCCATTTTGTTTGAATCGATTTCCCCCATCTGCATAGCGACAAGTACCACTCCTCACTTTTGAGTTTCTTCGTCTTCCGCAAGTTCAGAATACAAATAAACAACTGGTCTCAGTCTATTGGCCGGGATCTTAAACGACTGATCTTGAAGGGATCCCACATCCATTACGACAGGACGATCGCTCCGATCTCGAACGGGAAGAACTTGCGTTGGACCCGACCTGAGACAGGCAATGTCATCCTTACTCAAATCACTAGGCCGAAACCGTCTCGTCAATGTTTCTCGACCGAAAAACCGTAACTTCCCTTCCAGGAAGGCCACCAATCGGATCGCCGCTTTCCTTGGATTAAAGCTAGCCACCCTCAAAAACCTTAGTCGAAATTTAGGGTCGGTCACGTAGGCTCTATTCTGCTGCTCGGCCATATCATACGCTGGCTTATCCGATATTCTCGAGAGCTCTTCATCTAGTTGTAACAGACAGCTCTCTACGAAGGCAGGTGTTTCGTTGACACAATCAATAACACCATGTAGCTCTTCATAGGTTTTTGAGCGCTCTTGCACTGTTAGACTGTTGAATTCTTTCGCAAGTAGTGAATCGACGTATTCCGCGGCGTAGACATTCTGTCTCGTTTTCTTTTCGCTCTGATAGTGAATTTCCAGAATAGTTTCCTGCTGAAGCTGGAGGGGGTCACTTGATTCCAGTGATGAAGGTTTAGAATTATCTGACCCGTCTCTCGTCGCGGTTACCGATATCATCCTCTTGCTCATGATAGTGAAATGAGATTCCCTTGCAGGGAACGATTATTTAGCGGAGTGACCTCGCCCGTCCATTCGAACATGATGCCAGGGATGCGTTTATCCGGGCGCCGTTGTGCCCCACCATGGAGCCCCCAACAAGAAAAATCCCAGCGTGATTAGATCGGGATTGGGTTTCATTGGCGAAGAATACAAGGAGTTTTGTCTTATGTCATCCGCTTCGCAAATTCAAATCCCGAACGAATCCCGGTGTGAATGAGGGCGAAAAAAAGAGGAGGGGGGGAGGCCGTCCCCCGAAAACATCTACTGTAGACAGTTTCCTCCTATCATACATACATTGGGGTGATCGACGTCGTATGTCGTACATGACCTGCGACCTGCAAGTATCATGTCCCTTGGAAGGAATTTGAGTTTGCCAGCCTCTTTGTTGGTATGTCGAATGATTGATGCTTTCCCAGTCTGTGACATGCTGACATAGATACCCTCGTCGATGTGCGCGGCTCCTTTTCTTCAAGAGAGTGTTGAATCTCCATGTACAGCACCTTGAGAAGGCCATGAGCGAGGGTAGGGGCCATGAGCTATATTCTTCGGTGTTCGGGTTCGATGAGAACTGCCCCAAAATCACATCTTCCCAAAACCAAGAAATCAACCCGGAATCGTCACAAAATACATCTTTTTCTTATACTACCATGGGGATGAATTTCTTCAACCGAACACGAAAGTTTCTTGCTAGACGAAAGTTGAGTAAAGCAAAGGGAGATGACACATCTTCTAATCACGAAGAAATATTGGAAACGTCATCTGGCGTTTCGGCTGGTGGGGCCCGCAGTATTTCTGAAGATGATAATGATGTCCCATCCGAAGATATTGAACCAATTATCATAGTCGGAGCCGGGATTGTCGGCCTCACGATGGCTTTGGCGTTAAACAAACATTGTGGGATGAAGGTGAACCTCTTCGAACAGGTGGCTGCCTTTCATGATGACGTCGGGGCAGGTATGGGATGTTATCCGAATGGACTTCGTGTGATTCAGGATATTTCTCCCGACCTTCTGGATGATATTCAAAATATTGGTTTCCCATACTTGTTGCGACGATATGAGGTGCGTTTTTCTTCCCAAGCTACTACCACATGGTTGCATGATCAGGATGCTTCAGATATTCCATATCTCAACAGTTACTTTTCACATATAGCGACATGATGGTACCAATATTGCGACGTCTGACGAGCGAAAGTTAATGCGCTCGATGGGTCACGAACAACTGGACGACTTACAACCGATTGGTCTCCGAAGGTGGAAACTTCAAAAGATTCTCTATAAAGCCGTTCAAGACGCAGGTATCCAGGTTCATTTTGGAAAGCGTCTCGAATTCTTGAAAGAATTGTCGGATCGATCAATTCAAATTCGATTCGAAGACGGCACAGAACGTCGCACTCGTCTATTAATTGGGATTGATGGATCCAAGTCCCAGGTGCGGACTCTTGTTCGTGGTGATAAACACAAGCTGAAGTACACCGGTACAACGTGCTTGATGGGTACGGCGAATATTGGCCGCCCCGAACGTGGTCTTTGCTTGCCATCGAGTGATACAAGCAAATGTCATGGTGCTTTTTACCCCACCGGTGAGGATGAACAATGTTTCCAGTTTCATTTCCCGACTGATATCCATCAGATGTCGGCAGACCCGCGAAACTTTTGATGGGGTGGTTCAACATACGAGGTGGAACAAGATGGATGCATTCGGTTAGCGGATCAGTTGATAGAAGATGGATGGGATGACAGGTATGTCGAACCGCTCCGTCACGTTACAAAGGCACTCAAGATCGGCTTTTCGACGCTAGATCCACCCCTGGAATCATACTTCTTTGGAAGAATCGTCTTGGTGTCTGATGCTTGTCATCCTCCTACACCATACCTTGGACAAGGAGCTCAGATGGGCCTTGAGGATGCCGGTACATTGGCACTGTTATTGAAAAAGTTTTGCATGAGACCTGGTTCGGTATTAGTGACTCCAAAAGAAGGTTTCCATACCAACCACTCTTCGTTTGATGTGACGCATGTAGACACGGCGCTGCTTCTCTATGATCAACTTCGACGACCAAGAGCGCAAGGAACACTTTCGTTGAGTAAACAATGGGGTGGACAACAACAGCGTCGTGCGGCAAGTCCACAGTACAACAAAATGAGAGAGGAAGCGATTAGGCGAGATATCTTTTACCACGAAACACTGCCAATCCTCCTTCCAGTTGTTCGACATGACTATGCCGTAGATGTCCGCACGGCGATTGCTGAAGTCGAAGTCAAGGAACGTGTTGCGCATTTAGACAGACATCTATCTCGTGGCCATGCGGTGCATCATATGATGCCCGTCCCGGAAGAAGCCTCCTGCTGCTCATAGCGAACTTCTGGGTGTTGTTTTCGCTAAATTATTGGCCTATTCTTTGGTATCCTTTACATTTTAGGGTTAGCTTACACATGAAGAATACATTAGAAAAATGAATGTTTCGCTGGAGACGGATATCGGAATTATTGTACAGAGTATTACATGTTCTTTCCAGTGTATGTAGGATGATTTTCGTCACCAAAACCGGGCATGACAATCCCTTCTGGGTTGGCACATCGAAATTGAACGTTACCCCTGGGTGTATCCAAGGAGAATACAAGTTCTGGTGATCCAGGATAAACATTGACGTTCCTGTACTTTCGCAAGAGTTGGTGTACATAATGCCCATCGGGGGCTTGAACACGTACAAAGGCAATCTTCCCTTCCGGTCTTGGAAGACGTGCGGTCGGGTGACACTGGTTCTCACGCCAGTTGACAAATTCTGGAACACATCCACCAATTCCATGACCATATATGAAGACTAGATCCCACTTACTGACGTATCCAGTATTCGAAAACTCATGAGCATCCGCATGGACCATAACGACACTATCCTTGTCCCATCCAAGGTCTTCGGGGAACTCCACATTCTCTGGCTTTGCCCGTACGACGTAATGATACGGAACGAGGTTTCGTTTGGGGATTCCCAAAAGCTTTGGTCCGATACCTACAGATTGATTATTCGGATCGGGTCCGATAATTTCAACAAAGGTATTGTTGTCTAATGCTACTCGAGCGCTTTTCGTCCCAACGCCACGTAGAGAGCCTATCTTCTTTGGGGTTAGACCAGTCATTTCCTCAAATTGTTCCATACCATCCATCAAGTTTGAACAAGCAAGGATGACGTGATCTAAGCACTTTTCAGGAAGGAAATCAGGGACAGCTAACTCGGTAGTAGTACTTGTTTCGATGCTCCCATCATCGTCCATCGTATCCGTCGTTCCTTCGTCGCGCAAAAACGACGAAAGCTTAGCTTTCATCACGCTATCATAGCTGCAGACGGAAGATACTTCGGTCATTATGATTTTGACTTGAGGAAGATTAAATCCGATCGGACTACTCACGTTGACTCAATTTTGTGAGCATAGATCCTTTGCTAGACCTGTGCGTCTTTTTTCAAGTTGGGCATTCAAAATGGGGAATTTGCAATCTCCAAGGTTAAGAAGTC
>Ga0194115_10003140_pt1 | contig 18783 bp, 7 predicted proteins | sample TA2MahsurfametaG_3_FD_148656 | JGI IMG/M metagenome (GOLD analysis project Ga0194115, IMG submission 148656) | Freshwater microbial communities from Lake Tanganyika, Tanzania - TA2015002 Mahale S4 surface | ecosystem: Environmental > Aquatic > Freshwater > Lake | place: Tanzania: Lake Tanganyika... | reverse complement strand
CTCGTTATCGGGTGGATCTCACTTCACCGATACAGACAGTACATGGGGAGGAACGAAAAGGTAAAGATCAGTCTTCTCCTAAGCACAAATGAAGTAGTCCATCTCTATCCGATTCTCACAAGGAACAAGAGCAACCACGTCAAAAGCATCCCTCACTTTCGAGGTCAGAGAATCACATGAAAACACTAAAGACAGCACAGCGTGGTGGCCTAGCGTTGTCATTCCCAATCGTAACTTATACTGAACCAGGTCATTATCCTTTCTATCAATGATGTCGTCTTGTACGTAGACCAGTGACATGCTGGTAAAGGAAATTTTATCAGTTTGAACGGTACTATAAATATCTGAAAAATGCTCAGTGCCATCGGCGAAGTGGCGCAATTTTGTGGCTTATAGTTCGGCAGAACGGTTGAACTCCGAGGAACCGCCCTATTCAGCATTTAAGGCAGTATTTCCCTCCCAGAAGTTTTTCGGAGAAAAATGTTACGGACTTATAGTGTCTTTCATTAACGAGCCAAAATCCATACCCTTCGACGGAATTCTGTTGGTAAGTAATGGTCTTCCAATTACACACATTAAGAAGCGAAAAGGTGACGGAAGCTGAACATTAAATGAAGAGTATCTTTTACAAAGACGTTTTGAGCTTCCGTTTTCTCTCATTCGATGGGTAGAATAGCTAGCGAAATCTCTGGAAAAAAGAACATATTCGCCGTTTGACCACGTATGGCTATTTATTGAGGATGCGACATTTCGGGATTAGTGTTGCGGTGTTGTCGTTCAAAGTTTTATCATGGGTATATATGTACTGTTTTCGTCGTCGCGTCCAGCCGTCATATGACAGTGACATATGATATGTATGTATTCATATGAGTGTGAACATATGTATCTTTGGAATAGTAGATACATACGTATTATGAATAATTACGGTAGTGGGGACAGGGGAGTCATCCATCCTGTCATACGACTGTGATGACTTTCTGTTCCAAGGTGCGCGACACCGCCTTGAGTGGCAACGAATATCCTGCCACAGAACGGACACGCTTTACTTCGGGCCGTGACCTTTTGAGGCGTGAGTTTGCTTCCCTTTGGTTTTCGACATTAGTACGAAACAAGAAATCGACCGATCGTGTGTTTGTGTGCGTGTGTGACATTAACCGGACAATGGGTTTCATCATTCACAAGTACTTTCTATCGAAGAATTTGAAGGCACCTGCACCTTCCGATGGGAAAAAGAAAAAGAGTAAAACAAGTCGAAGACATAGTCAACCAGACTTGGGTGCGTATTCGGATCACCTTACGATCCCTGAACATGCGTACGCCACTAGCAGCAACAGTGTGATGAACAGTCCGGGGACTACATCTCGACGTCGTCGAAGTAGTTTGACACACGCTCCTTCTTCTTCTTCTTCCTATCGTCGTTCAAGTATGCCAACCTCCACCTCCTCATCTGAGGAACAATTTTATGATACCGCAGGTAGGGTGGATGAATTGGACACTTCTTATGGTAATCATCGTCCATCTCGCCGTTCTTCGATGTCCTCTCAACAGGTTGGTGAGAAAGTCGACCCACATCGACTACCGGAGACAGAAGATCCCTATGCCGTGTATTACAATATCGCCTTGGATTCGAAAGAGGATCTCCCTCACTTTGAAGAAACTGTTACTCCCCATCGTCGTTATCCACGTCGGACATCGGCGTCAAGTTTAGGTTCGAGAAGTGAATCATCTGGGTCAGGATCAGGGTCAGATTCATCCTACGGTGGGACGGGGACAGGGACACGACAGACTCGTCCCGGACATTCTTCGAATACGAAAAAGCATCTACGGATGCAGTTGGATCAGTCACTCAAACATAGTGCCATGTTAGAAGCTCAGTTGTACAGGACTAGAGATCAGCTGGCAGTGACACATGCTAGTTGGTTGGGACGATTCCAAGATGCTCAACACAAACATCAGGAGGAGGTCTTCCAAGCACAACGTCAAGCAGAGAAGGCCTCGAATGCTCTTTTAGAGCAAGAGTTTGATGCTCTCAAGTCTGCCATGGATCTTCTCGTGGCACAGGAAGAAGCCGCGTCGAAACTCAAGAAAGAAAAGGAGAAGAAGACTGAGAAGGACAAGAAGAAGACTGAGAAGGATTCTAGGTATAAGGTCTATGGTGAGGGTAAGGAAGATCATGATGTTGTTCATCTCCTGAATGGGATTGAGGAATGGAAACGTCGATATGAAGAGGCGACGACGAATTCTAAACTCGTCCAGGATCTATTAGAGCAAGAGAATACCGATATCGATGCATTATTGAAGGAGAATCAACGTCGTGTCACCCATTTAGAACGTGAACTCGAGGTGGCAGTTTTGGGTGATATTGCAAAGGTAAAGGCTGGTCAGTCTGCACCGATACCTATCAGTCCTCAACTTGTGGGGTTATTAAAGAGTCATCAATATGAATTGGAAGAACGTGTGGATGAATTATTGATGGAAAATGCGAATCTTCAACAAAGTCAATCGGAAATGTATACCCTACAGGGACAGGTAAAGAAATTACATCAAACCTTGAAGGAAATGAAGGAACAAATGAATGACGATAAGACAAGGTATAATCAGGAGGTGGAACAATGTCGACAGGAGGTACAATCCTGGCAGACAAAGGCGGGAACATATCAAAGAAATCTTTCTCAACAGATTACATCTCGGGAGGTGATCCGGGGCGAATACGTCCATCGGATTGAAGATGTCGAAGCAGAGAATGTTCGTCTAACTGAAAGATTTAATCGTAAGCAAGAGGAATGGGAACATCGGATGAACCTCAAAGATCGGACGATTGAAAACCTACGATCTCAATTGATTCAGGATGACCGCGATAATCATGAAAGTCAAGTCTCGGCGGAGTCGAAAGAACGAGTGGATCACGATGAACTCTTGCGTCGGATGAGACGTCTAGCGGCAAGCGAAGCTCAAGCGCAGCAGGAGCTTCAGATTGCCCAGAAGAAAATTGCAGGACTTACACAATATTTGAATCAGGTCCATCCTAATGGAAGTCCGCTCGATGTCAGCAAGATAATTCTGGAATTCGACGCAGAAGCCTCCTTCAGTCAGTCGACACTAAATGATGATTCGTCCATCCACGAACTACTTGATAAGTTGTAAGATGTACAGTAACAATGGGTTTTATTGGGAATCGGCTGGTCGTCTTTATATTTAGCTGTAAAATTGTGCGTGACGCCTTTGTGGATAGCAGTTTGCCCCGATAGCATAATGTCTCGAAGTGGCTTGGTTTGGTAGCTTGTCTGCATTAATTGTATAGATCGTTGATGCCCGCGCTGCAAAGAAGTTGCTGCCGCGGTATTCTATTCAGTGATATGATCCGGTCTCCCCGGCGACATTCTAAAACCGACCAAGTTTGCCGGTAATGAAACGTCTCTTGTATGGGTCATTGTTCGTTTAGGGCTTCTTCTTCATGGCTTCATTGACGGCTTGAGCTGCGCGGGACTTCAATGCTTGCATTTCATCCGACTCGAGAGCAGCCTTGAAAGCATCAAGGGCAGACTTGGAGGCTGACTTGACTTCATCCGATCCGACGAATCCCTTGATGGCGGTAAAGGCACGGCCAGGCGCAGCCTTCACATCGTCTTGGAATTCCTTACTTTCCAACTTGGCAAGGAGTGCATTCTTCGCATCTCCCGTCAAGGCTTCGGCACGGCTTTGGATGTTTGCCAAAAACTGTTCCGAAGACTTGGTAAGGTCACGACTTTCCGATTGAGGTTCGGAAAGGACAGGAAGGACCATCGTGCTTCGGGTAAGGCGAGTAGCAGGCATAAAGGCCGATGCAGTGCAAAGCACGAGGAAAAGAGCGTAAAGGGAACGAGTGGATAGCATGGTTGGAAAGAAGAAGAGATGATGGATGTTTTACGAAACGATCAGAACGATGGATTATGACTGTGAGAGCAGATGGTCGGTCGAATATTTCAAAATCATCTGCCGAAGCGGAGTTTCGAAGAAGTAGTATCTACTAACGTATCTTTCGACAGCTTGCTCTATAACCATATAAGATAAGATTAGGACATGTATAAATCTTATATATGACGATTGTTCACACACGGTGTGCCCGACGCGAGGAAAATCGGAATCCGTACAATTCTACGGTCGGGCATCAACGTCGCGACATAAAAAATGAGCCTGCACAGCCAAGTCCGGGGAAGTCACTTTCGCCGAAAAATGTCCTCGCTCACAAATACAATTCCCAACGCGCGAATGTGATCCGGAACCGGACTTCGGTGTTTTTGGGACAACGACACAGAAACACACACATACATATACGGTAGAGAGAGACACTTTCCCTTTCAAGGAATTAAAAAAGGTGTGTTTTCTCCCATGATTGTGGGGGAAACTCCTGAGGTTTCGGCCTCACGGTCTGGATTAAAATCACCGTCGGGAGGTAACGGTGGTAGATCTGTGAAGATTGATGTTTCCGCGACTTGTATCGAAATGGATCTTGAAATGGGATCATTCCCCGAACTGCCACCATGTTCCCCACTTGCTGTACGGACTACACCTTCGATGCGAGAGCTTATACCAGAAGCGAAACATTTCTTTGCAGGGGCTTGCTGTTTTTCTCCCACGGACAAGGCGACGGTCGAGACACTTCCTGTATGGGATGCTGGTGAGAAGAATCTGACATTGGAGACAAGGACTGTCGCAGCTGCTGCAGTAATGGAAGAAACTAGAGACTCCCCCAGTACTCAATACCATTCCAGGAATGGTCAACCACAAGACGATGCGCGTGATGATGAAGAATACCGTGACGTCGAGGCCTACGATGACGAAATCGAGGGAAGCAAAAATGAGACGTTAGTCGCTCTTTCTCTCTCCAAAAAGCTTGAGCAGATGAGACTTCACATGCAAGAGCTAATTACCGTCAACAAGCAGTTACTACGTCAATACCAGCAGGTTGACGATGGATCGTCGACTGGAGCATCCACCTCATCACCCAGAAGCCGTCGTGGAAAGCGAGACAAGTTCGATGCTGACAAAGCCACAGAGAATGTCAACTTGGAGAGTCCTGAGGAAGTACAAGCGAAATGTGCAACTCTGGAATCGGAACTTGAAACATTGTTTCGACAAACGTCGTCTCTCATCTCGGAAAAACAGCTTAAGGACGATGATTCGCATCGTCGGATGATGAATCTTGAGACTCAGGTTAGCGAACTAATGAGTGGAAATCAAGCCAAGAAAGCTCAAGCCGCATCCTTGCCATTTATTTCCAATGAACCTGAGGACAAATCCTCAGCAATGACTTCGGAGTTGCATACTCTGCAGAATCAGCTGGAGCTTCTTGCCTCTGACACGGAACGATACAAGATTGAGCGTGATGAGGCCCAAGCAACTCTAGGTACGACCCTGGAGGAGGCCGCTCAAAGCGAAAGCAAGTATGTTTCTCTTCTTGCAAGTCTTACTGAAAAGTATGAGATGGCTGAGAAGGAACATCAGGAATACGTCTCTAGCACGAATTCTCAAATCGCATTCTTCAAGAGTCAAGTGTTCGATCAACAAAAGACTATCGACATGATGACAGGGGAGTTGCAAACGTCCAAAGAATCAGAAGTCGGCCTTCACAAGGAGTATTCTGAGAATTTCGAGGAAGAGCTCCGTAGGGCAGCCGTCAAGACAGCGAACTATCGAGTCCAACTTGAATATCTTGAAAGTGATCTGGAGAAAACGCAGGAGATGATGCAGGCAACGCAAGAAGAGAATTCCAAGCTTCGCCAAGAGGTTTCCGAGTTGTCTCAACTCATTAATAAGCTATCGACGGATACACAGGCACAATCACTTGATGACGAGAATGCCAGGCTTCGTCAAGAACTTGTTGAAATGTCTGAAGTCGACGACAAGCTGTCTAAGGATACAACGACTCAAGAGATTGCTGCATTGTCTCAGGTCATCGAGAAGCAATCGGCAGATACACAGACTCAAACACAATATGAGGAAGAGAATTCCAAGCTTCGTCAAGAGATTGCTGAATTGTCTCAGGTCATCGAGAAGCAATCGGCAGATACACAGACTCAATACGAGGAAGAGAATTCCAAGCTTCGTCAAGAGATTGCTGAATTGTCTCAGGTCATCGAGAAGCAATCGGCAGATACACAGACTCAAACACAAGATGAGGAAGAGAATGCCAAGCTTCGTCAAGAGGTCGTCGAATTGTCTCAGGCCATGGAGAAGCTATCGGCAGAAACACAGACTCAAATTGAGTGCCTGAGGGAGGACAAGGAAGAAGCCGAACGAATCTTCGAAATGCAGCTTTGCGAGGAACGTTCCGCACAAAATGAAATTAAGGATCGACTCACGAAGAACATGCAAGCAGCACTTCTCACTGAACGAGCACTTGCTGAGGCGAATATGCAAGCAGCACTTCTCTCTGAACGAGCCCTTGCTGAGGCGAGATACAACGACCTAGTGGCACAGAAAGAGAAGGATGACAAGATTTACCGACAACTAGAGGTGGACACAAGCGCTATCAAAGCGGAACTTGCTTTGGCTGTCGAAGAGGTGACCTCTCAGCGAAAGTGTGCAAATGAGCTTCGCGATCAACTTGATGCAGAAGTCGAAGAGAAATCTGCGCTTACAGTTACCGTCGGTGAGCTCAATCAACAACTTGATGCGGCAGTCGAAGAGAAATCTTCACTTGCAGTCACAGTCGATGATCTAGATCAACAATTGAAAACAGTTCAAGCACAGAACGAGCAGCTGCAGGCCAGGGCGCAATCCAGTCACTTTGTCCGTAATCTGCTGCCTACGTTCGGGCTGCCATCACTATCTGCTCGTCAAACTTCAGAAAATCAACAGCTCAAGTTCCAACTAGAAGAAGCTGTGAATCAACTCACAGATCTCGAAATGACCAATTTCGAACTCCAGTCGAAACTTGATACGATTGAGCAAAAACTTGCTTCCTACACTGAGATGACCAAGGATGCGCAGCTAATCGCCGAGCGGGAAAGAGACTTAGCCGGCAAGTATTTTGATGAGCTGGAGCAGCAAAAGGCGAGCGCGAAGGAGACGCAGATTGAAGTCGATCGACTGACGAAGCAACTGGAGAGCTACATCGTACAAGTGATGTTGTACGAAGAAAAGCTAGAAGCCGAATATAAGAGTGTGGCCGCATTGAAAGCTGAGAAAGAGAGCCTACGAAATGATGTTGATGAAGCTAAAGAGGACACAGTGCGTAGACTTGCAGGAATGAACTCTATCCATGAGACGATGTTGACGGAAGTCGAGACAAGAATGGAAATGATGGAGTCTGCAAAGGAGCACCTCGTCGAAGAAGTATCCATTGTGAGAGAACGATGTGCATTTTTGGAATCACAGGTTTCGGAAGAACGAAGTAAATTCGATGATGCTAGCAAGGAAGCGACTCAAAATGAACATGAAAAGATCAAATGTTTACTCGCCGAAAAGAATGAATTGGAGGATCAAGTCAAGACACTGAAGGAAAAATGCGCTAGTCTTGCGTCGAATCTTTCCGAAGCACGAGCCAATCAAAAAGGCCCCCGACAATGCGAGGATTCCCCCGCCACACCGAAGCGCTCAGGAACACCAAGAAACAAACCTCAAGATCGACAACAGCAAGAAGATGAATTCAGCATGTTGAAGGAAGTTTGCATTTCCTTGGAAAAGGAGGTCAACGATTTGCGACGACGTCAAGTTGAAGTGCCGCGGGCTGTAAATCGTGCGATTGATATCGGACATGACACCTACGAGTTTGATGATGTCTTGGCATTGAAGGACGTCCTCAAGCAAGAGATTGCAAGCCGAGAAAGTGCGGAGGCTGCATTGTCGGACCTACAGAAGACCGTTGCGACGACCAATGCATCACTGGCGCAGCTCAAGACTGAACTAGAAGAAGCGAAGACGATCAACATCAAGATTAGCGATGACTACGCACAAACATCGGAGAGCCTTGTTCACAGCGACCTAAGCCTTCTACAGGAGATCGCGAATCGAGAACGTGTCGAGGCTGCCATGTCGGAACTACACAAGACTTTAGAGATGACAGAAGTCACACTCACTCAAATCACGGCGGAACTTGACGAGGAGAAGAAGCACAACTCCAAGATTAGCAGTGAACATGCGCAAACATCGCAGAGCCTTGTCGAGACCGAACAGAATCTTCTGCGGGAGATCGCGAGTCGAGAGGGCGTGGAGGCCACGCTGTCGGAACTGCAAAAGACTCTAGAGACCACGGACGGATCCCTTGCTCGCCTCGCGGCGGAACTTGAAGAACAGAAGAAGATCAACACCAAGATTAACGATGAGCATGCCCAAACATCGAAGGGACTTGTTCAGAGCGGAGAGCACCTTCTCCAAGAAATCGCGCGTCGAGAGGGTGTCGAGGCCACCCTGTTGGAATTGCAGAAGACGCTAGAGACCACAGAGGCATCCCTCACTCAGCTCACGGCCGAACTCAATGAGGAGAAGAGGATGAATGCCGAGATGAACGACGAGTATGCACAAACATTGGAGAATTTTGTTCAACGCGAAGCAAGTCTTGTACAGGAGATTGCGAATCAGGAGGGTGTGGAGACTGCACTGTCGAAACTACAGAAGACTCTGGAGACGACCGAAGCATCGCTCACTCAGGTCATGGCTGAACTCGAAGAAGAGAAGAAAGTCAACTCGCAGATTAGTGATGAACATACAAGATCATCGGAGGTTCTTCTTAAGACCGAACACAATCTTCTACAGGAGATCGCGAATCGACAACTTGTGGAGGCTTCACTGTCAGATCTTCAGAAGACCTTGGAGACGACCGAAGCTTCTTTGGTTCAGCTCACGGTCGAGCTCGAAGAAGAGAAGAATATCAACTGTCAGATTAGCGATGTTCACGCACGATCAGCGGAGGGACTTGTTCAACGGGAAGCAACCCTTCTACAGGAGATTGCAAGTCGAGAACGTGCTGAGCTTACATGCTCCGAACTACAGAAGACTCTAGAGATGACGGAAGCGACTGTCGTTCAGCTCAAGGCTGAACTTGAAGAAGAGAAGAAGACCATCACTGCCGAAGCAACTAAGAACAAGGAAATCATCTCCTCGCTGCGATCGCAGATTGTTTCCCTGGACGAGGAAAAAACAACCATCCAAAACGAGGCTGCTGGGATGAATGCGGAGGCCCTCACAAGAATTGAAGAGCTTTATAGTGGGGTCTTTGGCATGGAGCAGTTGATTACCGAACTCAAGGATCAAGCGAGACAAACTGAAGATATAGCTCGTGCTCGACTAGATGAAGCGCTTGAGAAGATCAACAGCCTGATCGCGGAGAAAAAGACAATAGAAATGCGGTTGGAGAAAGAAGTCAAACGATCATCGTCAGATCGTAGCTTGTCTGAGGCTGAACTTGCCTCAACGAAGAAAGACTTGGAGGTCGCGAGAGAGACTCTAGAAGAAACCGAACAAGAACTCCAGACTGTTCACCGGAAGATGGTTGCGGCTGGGGAACGTCATGCACTAAGGTTGAGATCGATCGACGAAGCGCATGCACAAGATTTAGATCGTGCAGCTTCTCAAGTTGAAATGCTAAAGAAACAGAAGAATGATCTCCTTGCTGCCGAGAAGGCAAATGCAGAAGCCCGGGCTATCGCATGGAATTCAGAAGCCATGGGATACAAGAAGGAGATCCAGACTCAGGCAGACAAGCTTGCTGCCGTCGAAACTGAATCGGCATCGCTCAAAGATCAACTACAGTGTTTACGAGTTGAATATGAAAAGACAACAACGTCCATGAAAACAGAACATGAACGGCAAATGGACGAGTTATCGCGAACACTGAAGTCCGCCATGCGTGCTGTCACCGAAGATGCGACCGCTCAATATCTCGTTCTTGAGACGGAAGCAGAGAGCCTACGAACCAGGCTTCATGAAACTGCTTCCTCACTTTCCAAGCGGGAATCTGAACTTACATCTGTTCGCGCAGAGCTCGCCCAGACAGTGATATCCCACGAAGAAAAGCTGAAGAATGTTCATCTGGACAATTCATCAAAATTATCCGAGGTCATGTCAAGCAAGTCTGAGATTGAATTTCAGTCACAAAAGCTACAAGAAGAGGCGAAGATCGAATTTGATCGCCTGCTATCATTTATTCAATCACTTGAACGACAGTTGACCGAAGGACGTGCAGCTGCTTCTGCTCAGCTCGAGGAGGCTATTTCAAACGCAACAGCCCTGGAACAACAACGAAAACAGCTGTCTTCGCTGCTAGCAGAGGCCACAGACGAGAAAGAAAAGAGGGGGGTTGAACTCGAGCAGAATCTCCGCGAAATCGCTCTACTTCAAACTGAACTAATCGAGGCAGAGAACTCACACAAGGAGATTCTGTCCAGCGTTCAAGTAGAGCATTCCCGCCAGCTCGAGAGGACAATGACACAGAAATCTGACGTCGAGGCTCGAGCGAAAAGGGCACAAGTGGAATCGAAGAAAGAGTTGGATCGAGCATTGTCCCTCATTGAAATGCTGGAGAATCAGGCAGCCGAATTCCGAGTAAATTCTAGCTCTCAGCTTGGAAAAGCCAACCTTACGATTCAGTCGCTGGAACAACATTGTGGAGAGCTTTCGACTCAACTGGCCGACGTTACCGAAGAGAAAAAGCGGCAGCTGGCCGAATTAGAATTGAATATCAGTGAAATCAAGGAGAGATTATCGGAAACCGAGAATGCTTTGGAGACCGCCAAGCAAGAATGTACTGTGACGACAGCAAGGCTGGCCTCAACAGAGCACGAATTGGAACGCACCACGGCTACGTCACGCGAACTACAAGCTCTGCTTGCTGCCTCCAACGAAGAAAATTCGCAGCTTCAGAACAAACGCGAGCTCGCATCGAAGGAGAATGCCGACATACAAAGTGACTTGAAGGCACAAAATCTTGAGTTGGCGCAGAGAATCGAGGAACTTGTACAGCAACTCGATCGACAAATGATGGAATACAAGGATGTCTCCGCGCGTCAATTGAAGTCTGAGAAAAAGATCCACACGTACATGGGTTCGCTTTCGGCTTTGTCGACACAGCTAAATGAAACAACCGCACTCTATACCGGGCTGCAAGTCTTGCACCAAGAACTGGAACAACGGCTAGAGGCAACTCGGGTCGATCTTGGTACTGAAGTTGCGGAGCATCGAACAACTTCGCGTCGACTAGCCGAGATAGTGGAAGAAAAGGCGTCCGTCGCAACCCAGAATGAAATCCTCAAGAAAAGAGTCGAGTTATTCAATGCAGAAAGAGGAAAACTTGAAAGGGATATTCAGCAGCTCAGGTTCGATTCGGACCAGACTGAAGAAACCTTAATTTCATCCATTGCTGAAGCTAAGACGAAGGAGTCTCAGTTGAGCAACGAGAACGCCACTCTCGCCAGCGAGAATGGAGACCTCAAGCAGCAAATCATGTCACTGAAGGTAGACAAAGAAAAACTCGATCAGGACATCCAACAGCTCACGTCCCAATTGCAACAGACACAAGAAACCTTATCGTCATCGATGACCGATACCAAAGCGAAAGAATTTCAATGGCATAGCGACCTTGTTAAGGCTGACACAAAATGCGCCATCTTGACGAAAGAGCGAGATAGTCTCTTGAGTGATTTGGACGACCTGAATCAAACTCTTGCTTCTCTCACAAGTGAACTGGATCATACTCGAGAACGGTCAATTTTGTCGATGGCGGATGCAAAGACGAGGGAAACTCAAATTAACAGCGAAAACGAATCACTCGCTAGCGAGAATGGAAATCTCAAGGAAGAAATTGAAATCTTGACTGGAAACAGGGAAAAACTTGACCGAGACATTCAACAGCTCACCTTCCAACTACAAGAGACTCAAGAAACTTTGACTTCATCCTTGGCGGATGCAAAAGCGAAAGAATTTCAATTGCAAAGTGAGCTTGTGAAGACTGAAACGAAGTGCACTATCTTGACGAAAGAACGAGATGCTCTCTCGAGTGGCATGAAAGATTTAAACGAAACTCTTGATTCTCTTCGTAGTGACAAGGAGCGCCTTGAATTAGAACTCACCTCGGAGAAATCCGAAATGAAGAACGTCCTTGCAGCGCACGGAGAAGCACTGAACACTTCAGCTACTAATATGCGGGAGCTTGAATTCAAGAACAAGACTCTGCAGACTGAACTGGAGGTACTCGGTACGAAATTGCATGAATCAAAGGATGACCTTTCGGCCTTGACGTCACGATTCCTACAGATGTCCACCGACAAAGAAAATGTATGTGGAGAGTATGAAAAGATGACCGGGCTCTTCCATGCGGCTAAGGATCGGATCGCTACTCTTGAAAGTGATCTTTCTGAAGCCGGCAACAAACTTGAACAAGCGATATCAAAGTCAAATTTGTTTGAAAGCGATCTACAGAAGAGAGTTGTGGAAGTCAGCGAAAGCCAGAGTCATGTCAAAGAGTTACAGAAACGATTAGAAGAGCTTCAGGCGAAGATGAATGACGAGGTCGCCAAAAAGACGAAAGCGTTAGATGACATGACGGCTGTGAAGATGTCGCTAGACTCCACTATTGTTTCATTGGAATCGAAGATAAGTGAAATTGAACAAAATAAAGCCCAAGTCACAAACGAGCTTCAAGAGGAGAGGACTAAGCTTTCTCACATGAAACAATCCCTGACTTCCGTTGCGAGTGTGCTGGAGGAGGTATCCTCCTCGAATAAAGCCTTGAGTTCACACGTGACAGAGCTGGAACAGCAGCTCGAAACCGGAAAACAGGATTTGGCCACAGCTGAGTCTCAGCTAAAGGAGCTGCGAGAGCAGCATATCAACCTTGAAAACACTATCAAGGCATTGAATGAGGATATGGAAAGTGCACGGGCAAGTGTGGCGGAGGCGGAAGAGCACGGGATGAACTTAAAGGCCGAGATGGCCAAGGTCAGGGAGGAATCAGCCGACGAAAAGTTTGCGAATACCCTGTTGAAGAATTTCATCGGTACGCTAAACAGCACGAACGACGCTCTACAGACGAAGTGCAACAAACTGGAAGCTCAGATGGAGAGTTCAGTACCGATAGATCGCTTGGGTATGCTGACAGAAGAGCGCAATGCGCTGTCGAAGAACGAGAAGTTGCTCAATAGCCGTATCGATTCCCTAGAGGCGTCCAACGAAAAACTCGAACACAAGCTTAAGGAGACGGCAACGGCGAATGCCACCTTAGAAGAAAAACTATTGGAGAGCAAGGACACAATGTCGAAACTGACCCAGACGATGACCGCCTTGACAAGGGAGAGCAAACAGAGTTCTCAGGCTGCCGAAAGTCGAGAGTCTAGCTTGGCGAAGGAGGTAGTTAGCCTCCAGATCCAGATTGAAACCATGAAGCGACAATTAAAAAAGCATCGTTCGACGGAGCAGAAACAGGGACTCGCTGCCTCGAAATCAAGTGCCGAACTTGAGGAATTGAAGAAGAACTACGCCCAACTGGAATCGGAATGTCATGAACTCCAACTTGAAGTCACGCAGGCACGTGAACAGTGTACGATTGTCACTGATGACCTGGAGGTGGCCATCGCACGGGGACAAATGTTGGATGAGGAACTACAACATGCTGAGCATTCGTTGATGGAACTCACTCAACAGATGGCATTTTTCCAACAACAAGACGACTACGCCCAAAGAAGAAAAATGTCCTCGAATTCGCGACAACGGGGCAGTCCTTATCTTGAAGTGACTACTACTCCTACCAACAAGTCTCGAGGACTGTCGATCGCCAACTCTTCCATACAAGAGGACTTTCAAGAAGCTGCATCGGATGATAGTGAGGAAATGCCCTACGATCAACGATCCAAAACAAGTAGCAACGATAGCGTCAGTGTCCAACGCGAACATCCGGATCTTCGTCAACGTGAACAACAACAGCAGCAACAACAACAACTATACCGAAACGATAGCCCTCTTTCCTCTTCCTCGTCGCCAGCCCCCGACATTATTATGGATGCTCGAGCATGTCGCAAGCAATCGATGGCCCGACGCAGCATCGCTGCCCGACAACCTCCACCGCCCTCTCCAACTCCCCCTCTTCTTCCAAAGAAGGGGAGAGTGACCTTTGACGATAGTTCAGTCCACTCTACCTACTCGACTTCTCGGAAGAGTCCATCTCCGATCATGGTAGATGATCGTTCAGTCGATTCGGCGATGCATTCCCGTAGTGGACGACGATCGACGACTCCCACCCTCACGAAGGATCCTTCGTTCGAATCGAGTGCCACTCCAAATACTGAGAGTGGTGGCTCCTCGCAAAAGAAGAAGAAGAATGTTTCCTTTTGGAACCGACGATACTAGTGTAAAGTGTAAGTGATCCACAATCTCACATATCGTGATAACCGTCCACGACGACGACGACGGCAAGAGCAACCGACAACAACCTATTTTTCCGGTACATTACGGTACCAAAATATCCCACCACTACTTCTTCCGGATTCCCCGGGTACGGCGGAGATAAGAAGAAGAAGAAGAAGAAGAAGAAGAAGAAAGAACACCAACAACATCACTTGGATTCTCATTATATAATAAAAAAGAAATAGAAGACGTTCATATGTAACCAACAAAAATCTACCATACCCCATACCAGATGTTATGTAACCAACAAAAATCTACCATACCCCATACCAGATGTAGGTCGACTATCGTGTCAGATTTCTAGTGTTGCCTTAAATGCGGAACCCTGAGCGACATGGAACAACGACAGTATCATTCGGGACAACGACAGTATCATTCGGAACAATATATAGGCGCTCGTGAGCAGAATAATGAGATTAGATGATAGTGTGTGGAAAGAGACAGTATAAAATAGACCAGAGGACGAAAGGGCCAAGGAATAGACTACTGGTAGGGGGGACGTATGGCCCACCCAGAAAGTATATATGATACATAGCGTGAAACATACATAATAGTAGCAATGTATGATACCTATGATATCAAAGTCGTAGCATTGTATGATACCTATGATATGACACAGAAAGGAAACCGACGAGGACATGCATATGTATTGTTATATCTTCAAGAAACTTATGCATCATAGTTTCCGTCCCGAATCAACCGAATTTCCCTTCACTGTGGCGGAAGGTGTCGAATTTCCTTGTAGAAAAATGGCAATTTGGGACGCGTGCGTCTGTTCTTATCTTCAACTAGAACTTAGGGATTATATATGCCTCTACCTAGCTTGAGTTTCTTCAAGACTGTCCATCCCGTTTCGACGATATAAGCCTCATAGGTGGCCCACAGATCTAGAGCGTATACCGAAACAAGCCGGCGCGGAACCCTTGCTTCTTGAAAAAGATTGGGCAGATGGGAGGGGGGTTGTCAACTCAGGAGGATCGTAAGCATTCCGAACCGGAACAATATCGAAGGATCTTCTTCTTCACGGGTGACAAGAAGCCTGTCAACCGAAGGCGGAAGGCAACGACGACCAACGAGGCCAAGGAAGGTACGAACAATCTTGGAACCTCAAGATCTCATAAACTGACTTTTGAGGGAAAAAATACTTTTCTGACCTTGCCGCTTTCTTCAAGTGTGAAGAGGTACGTCGTGATTGTTTCGTGCATGGCTTTCTGGGATGGTATTGTAGAAGCAGAAGACTAAATTGATACGTTTTCGTTCCCGGTTCTTTCCCGTTTTTGTTTTTTGCCTTTCCTTACCCAAAGAAAGATTTTTTTAAGAGAAAAATCCCCCAACGATGAGCTCTGACGACGATATCAAGAAGGATATAGAAGGATCTGAAGTGGTTGCTGAAGAAGTTGCCTCCGCAGATCACCCCCCGATGAAGAAGGAAGACGGCGTGGAAGGAGATGAAGAACCCCTACCCGAAGAGGAAGAGGGCCTTCCAGTCATCAACAAGATGATGAAAATGTTGGGATTGTTTCTCAAGTATGGTGGTGCTCTATTGACTCTTATCTATCTGATCGCAGCCTTCGTCATTGACTTCCAACGTGCGATTGCACTCTTTGTCATCACGGTTTTGGTCGTCGTCTACCATATCTACTGGTTTTGGGCACAGAAGAATGAAGAAAAGATGGAAAAGGCATAAGATTCTATGATTGCCTTCCTTAAGAAGACCGAGACAGAAACAAAGTCATCGTTGATGTGACCGGATCGAGTTTCGTCTTTTCATGGTTGACAGATGGGTCCCTGTATGGACGTCCCTTCAAATTGGCTTCCGATGCATCAGGTGCTGATATGGGATCATACTTTTTGGGCCCTCCCTTCTTCTTCTCTGTCCTACCGACCGTCATCTTCTTTTCGGCTCTCATGTCTGTGGGATACTACGTCCGTGCTTTGCCTTGGCTGGTCCGCAAACTTGGTAAGTCATTTCTTTTTTTCTCCTTTCACCCCCCATCTGGCTATGCAGTATCATCTACAATAGGACAAACATGAAGCCCCCAACATCATCCATCTGACATGCTCTTTAAACCGTTCTTTCCAATGACAGGGTACTTTTTGGGAATTATCCTCGGTACGTCCGCCTCGGAGTCTCTTTCCGCTGCTGGAAATATCTTTGTCGGTCAGACAGAAGCTCCACTTTTAGTCAAACCCTTCATGGCTGAAATGACGGAGAGTGAACTTCATGCTGTCATGACGGGTGGCTTTGCGACGATTGCTGGAAGTGTCTTTGGTCTTTACACTTCATTTGGTATTGATGGCGTTGCGATCCTCGCAGCCTCGATCATGTCGGCACCCGCCGCCCTAGCCATTTCCAAGATTGCCTATCTCGAAACGGAAGATAGTCCCACTGCGACGGGCAAAAAGGGATCCTACCATATTCCTGATTCGGGTGATAAGAATGTCGTCCATGCTGCCGCCCAAGGTGCTGTCGTCGGTACACAATTGATGCTCAACATTGCTGGAAACTTGATTGCCTTCTTGGCACTCGTCCAGATGTTGGATCAATTATTGATCTATCTTGGTACCAAAGTTGACATCGAGATTAGCTTTACTATCTGCTGTGAAATCCTCTTCTACCCCGTCGCCTGGCTTATGGGGATCGATAGTGAAGATTGCAAGGCCATTGCTAACGTTTTGGGAGTGAAGATCTTTGTCAACGAATTTGTCGCCTACGGTATCTTGGCAGGTATGAAGGAGGATATCAGTGCTCGGTCCTTTTACATTGCATCATATGCTCTGTGTGGATTCTCGAACTTTGGATCAATCGGAATCCAACTTGGTGGACTTACCCCATTGGCACCTAAGCAGGGTCCGAACCTCGCCAAGTTGGTCGTATCTGCCATGATTGCTGGTAATACAGCCTGCTTGATGACAGCTTGCATCGCTGGTATTCTTTATGAAGGAGACTAGAGCAGTATCTTTACTCCAGCGGAGTGCTGGTTAGGAAGTGGTTCATTCCCGGGATTTGTGTATCATGATGCCGATCTCCGATGGACTCGTTTCTGGGAAAGTCCATTGCTTCTTTCGTGACCACGATATTGACTTTATATCCTACCCGAGACACTGATATATCGATTCAACTAAGTGTAAAGCTGTTGTTTGTGTGTACGGATTCGTTTTATTTTTGCTTTTGACATTAATGGAATACAGTCTTGGTCGGTAGTATGTCGTTGAGACTTTCGTAGATGACGATTTTTACCAAAATCACACCAAAGGAACTTTTCAAAATCCATAGAGGTAATCGACTAATCCGTCGCGGGGACTATCGCTTCAAAACCGCCACATGGCAGTTGCTCGGAACGCATGTTTATCTTAGGGGAACCTGGTAATGATTCTATTCCCTCTTCAATGAAGGATACCAATCCTGCTGGACATGGACAAAAGGTTTTCCGTGTATCGTAGGGTTGCGCAAATCACATTGTTTTTGTAGGCAGTCAATCGTTTTCTATCAACAAAGTTGGAAAGTTCATCTTCATCCCTGAATCGAGGATGTAGTTCTCCTACGCCCAACTGTGCCTTTTTGTAAAGACAGCAGGGGTGCTTTACATCCACTGTATGTTGTCCTTCATTTTTTTCGTTTTGGATCCTCCTTCTCAACGACGTCGTCAACAATATCATCCTCATCATCGTCCGTGGTAGTCTCCTTGGTAGTTGTGGTGGTGGTGTAGGGATAACTGTCATCGAATGCGATCTGCAGCAGGCCAGCAGGAGTAGCGCTTGTTTTTGTGTGGTCATGGTGGTAGTTGTGTCGGTGGATGTTGTTGTTGTTGTGTCGCTCGTATTGATGGTTTTTGGATCCGAAGATAGTTAGACATTATCTCGAAAAGCAGGGGCTGTTGAATAAACTCCACAAGTGATTGGCATCCATGAGTTAACCTCATTTTTGTTCCCAATTCTTGTAGGATTTGATGAAAAGGGCGATGAAATTATCCAATTCTACATCTCCATGTCACCACAGAAGCCTTAATCCGACTTCTTGTTTTGTGACTTGTATAAATTCATTTCATTTCATGATATGGATGGATGGATGATTCTGAAAGAATCGTTCGATACCCGCCTTCTTCTAACAGCATTCACAGTCAATATCTCATTTTCAGTTTACAGTTGCAAGAAAATGAACGAGTTGACAGTGAGTGTCACAAGATAGAAACTTGACCACATGGACAGTGACGTATGAAATTGACCCAAGCGACCACAACGACTTACGATGGGTATGACAGCGATATGTCAAGGGTGTTGAATCAACACCAGGACCACAGGCTCGTGTAGCAATAAGCTAACACCTAGAACTAGCCGTAGAACCGTGTGTGAAAGCAGAACGTTAATCTACTTAGATTTGTTCAAAAGTATGAGCTTTCTTCCTTT